>Ga0172382_10000132_pt1 | contig 123824 bp, 116 predicted proteins | sample Leawel138RmetaG_FD_122245 | JGI IMG/M metagenome (GOLD analysis project Ga0172382, IMG submission 122245) | Leachate microbial communities from a municipal landfill in Southern Ontario, Canada - Leachate well 138R metaG | ecosystem: Engineered > Solid waste > Landfill > Unclassified | place... | reverse complement strand
TGATGGTACGCGCAGGTCTGTGAACTTCGTCGGAATCTCCGACCGTGCACGACCATTGGTCGAAACCAGCATAAGTACACCCCGTCCCTGTTGACGGGTAGCGTAAATTAACATAGTGCCGTTAGGTGCGACAGTAGGCGACTCATCCAACGACGTTTCTGTTAAAACTTTCAGATTGCCCCTTTCCAGATCCTGAGTTGCAATATGAAAATTCCGGTAGCCATCCTGGCGGTGGACCATGACCATGGTTCGCCCATCAACTGACAGTTTGGCATTGGCATTATAGTTGCCCACAAAAGTCAGGCGTTCTGTAGTGCCATTATTCAAGTTCTGCTTGTATATCTGTGGCCGCCCTCCGCGATCGGAGGTAAACACCAGCGTATTGTTATCCAGCCAGGTCGGCTCGGTATCAATCGCATAGTGGTTGGTTACCCGCCGCATCTGCTTGCTATCCATATCCATGACGTAAATTTCCGGGTTGCCGTCACGTGACAAGACAAATGCCAGGCGCTTTCCATCCGGTGACCAGGCCGGGGCACCGTTCAGACCTTCAAAACTGGTAATACGCTCACGCCGGCCGGTCTGGATGTAATGCACGAAGATTTCCGGACGCCGCGATTCGAATGAGACATAGGCGATACGCTGCCCATCTGGCGCATAGGATGGCGTCAATATCGGCTCCCGTGACTGCAACAGGGTGACCGTACGAGCACCATCGTAATCCGCACGCTGCAGAGTATAGCGGATATTGTCCGCAGAGAAACGCTCGGCAGCGACATACAGCAACTTGGTGCTGAAGGCGCCCTTGATACCGGTGATATGCTCGAACACCTCATCGCTGATCCGGTGAGCCATATCCCGCAGCTGGTTCTGAGTGCCGCTGACGGTGCGCGACATCAGCACCTCTTCACGGGCCACATTGTACAGGTGGTACTGCACCTGATATCCCGCCTCCGTACCGGTTACCTGGCCGGCCAGAACATACTCGACGCCCAGCATCTTCCAGTCCCGGGGGAAGATTTCCTCGGCACGGGTGGGGTGACTGAGCATGTTCTCCCGGGCGAAAGGCTGGAACATACCGGAGTTGCGCAGGTCATTACCGGTGATCTCGGCCAGGTCCTCGGTCAGCGGGGTGCCTCCCTGCCAGCCGAAGGGCACCACGGCGATAGGCGTGGCCCGGTCGCTGCCCCGGGTGATTTCGATGGCCTCCTGGGCCAGGGCAACCTGGGCCAGGAGCAGCATGGCGGCACATGTCAGCCAGTACTTCATTGTTTTCATCAAAATGCCAAATCCTCTGGTTTGAAGCGCAATGTACGCTGTCTGTACAAACGATCGAAGGTTGCCGGATTTTCCCTGGATAGCTGTTGCATTTCCGGAATGCGACCCACATTCCGCACCGCCTGCAGGGCTGACTGGTCGAAACCGGCGTCGCCACTGGAGCGCAGGATGACCGCATCGGTAATGTCACCCGATGGCAGCATGCTGATGCGCACTTCGACAACCATGCCATTGCGCGCAGTAGGCGGCCGACGCCATTGTTCACTCACATAGCGACGGATCACATCATCAAAGCTGGCGGCGACTTCATCGCCCATCTGGTCCGCCTGCGCCCGCTGATACTGCGTCTCGCTGGCCAGCAGATCGGCCAGCGCCTTGGCCTTGGCCTCCTCCTGTTCGCGTTTCAATCTGGCGACGCGATCCGCCTCGGCCTTGGCAGCTTCATCCGCCTTGCGTTTGGCCTCTTCGGCGGCACGGCGCCTGGCCTCTTCTTCCTTGCGCTTGGCTTCCTCAGCCGCCTTGCGCTTGGCCGCTTCCTCGGCTGCCTGCTTCGCCGCCTCTTCTTCGGCCAGCTTCTTCGCCGCGTCAGCCTTGCGCTTGGCCTCCTCCGCCTTCTGCCTTTCGACCTGCTCAGCCTGCCGACGTTCCTCGGCCGCCTTATCTTCCGTTGCCTTGGCAGCGGCTGCAGCGGCAGCAGCCTGGCGCTCCTGCTCGGCAGCAGCGCGCCGCGCGGCTTCCTGCTCCTGTTGCTGCTCCTGCTGGCGTTTCAGCTCCTCGGCCTCATGCCGCTGAGCCGCAGTGCGTTCAGCCTCGCCAGCAATCTTCTGGTCGGTCTGGGTAGTCGCCGGGCTCTTCGAATTCAACTGCACCAGGGTCGCCTGCACGATCGGCTTGGCCGGCTCGAACTCCGGCGCTGTGCTGAATGACACGAACAGAAAGATCAGCACCAGCAGGTGCAGCCCCAGCGCCTTGATCACCGGCGCGGTGAAGCGATCCTTACCCGGATCCGGCATATGCTCGTTCTTCACGGGGCCTCGGTAATCAGGCCGACGTTAGGCACGCCCGCCTGTTGCAGCGAGGCCATGGCGGTGACCACGACACCGTAGTTCACATCGCGATCACCACGAATGTAGACCAGGGTATCCGGGCGCGCGCGCATGATCTTGGTCACACCGTCGGTCATCTGTTCCAGGGACACGGCCGTATCGCTCTGGTTCTCGGTGTCCACCGTTTCGCCCAGATTCCAGTAATAGGTGCCGTCAGCCAGTACCGACAGGGTCAGCACCTGCTGATTCGAGTCGGAGGGCAGCACTTCGCTGGCGACCTGTGGCAGGTCGACCTTCACGCCCTGGTTGAGCATCGGCGCGGTCACCATGAAAATCACCAGCAACACGAGCATCACGTCGATATAGGGGACGACGTTCATCTCCGCTACCGGCTTGCGCTTCGGACGTCTGCCTCTGGGTTGCATGCTCACTCCCCTTCGTTGGCATGCACGCGGCGATGCAGGATGCTGGAGAACTCATCGGCAAAGGTATAGTAATGACCGATCAGGGTTTCCGAACGAGCCGAGAAGCGGTTATAGGCGATCACAGCGGGAATCGCGGCGAACAGGCCAATCGCGGTGGCGATCAGCGCCTCGGCGATCCCCGGCGCGACGGTGGCCAGGGTGGCCTGCTGCACCGTTGCCAGCCCACGGAACGAGTTCATGATGCCCCATACGGTGCCGAACAGACCGATATAGGGGCTGGTGGAACCGACGGTGGCGAGGAACGGCAGGTGCTGATCGAGCTTTTCCTCTTCCCGGGAGATGGCCACACGCATCGCACGCTGCACTGCATCCATGATCACTTCCGGCTCCATGCCCGGCTGTTGGCGCATGCGCGAGAATTCCTTGAAGCCGGCACGAAATATCTGCTCCAGGCCGGAGTCCGGGTCAGGGTTGCCAGTCACCTGGCGATACAACTTGGACAGGTCGATACCGGACCAGAAGCGGTCCTCGAAATCATCCAGGGTCTTCTTCGCCGCACGGGTAACCGCACTGCGCTGGAAAATCAGCACCCAGGAGGCGACGGACGCCGCCAGCAGTGTCAGCATGACCAGCTGCACCAGAACACTGGCACCGCTTATCAGGTGCCACATCGACATTTGATCAGCTTGCACTCTTTGCCACTCCTTGATCTTGCTTCTCTTGGCCGCCCTGCATCGCCGCGAAGGCGCTGCTCAGGGCCGCTGGAATAATTCTGGGCTTGTAACGATCGGCGCTGACGCAGGCCACCAGTACTTCCCCCTCACACAACAACACCCCATCCGCCCTGCGCACTTGCTGAGCGAAGCGGACACTCGCGCGCTTGAGTTCCAAGACAGCGGCACTCACCACAAGTTCATCGTCCAGGCGCGCAGGAGCATGGTAGCGGGCACTGACCGAATGGACGACGAAGATGATGTTTTCGCATTGCAGCGCGCTTTGATCAAACCCCAGGGAACGGACCAGCTCGGTACGGGCACGCTCCATGAACTTCAGATAATTGACGTAATAAACAATGCCACCGGCATCGGTATCCTCGAAATAGACTCGGGCCTTGAGCACGAATGGCTGCCCTGGATCAGCCGCCATAATGTAGAGCCAAGTTGGTGGTTTGCATAGCGGGGGTTGCCTCCAAATTGAAAATATTTTTAACCGACGCGACTCTGCCGCCAGCCCGGATCACGGGCTGAACAGATCACCGGCCTGCTGCGCCATGGCCGCCGGCAGGTTCAGGCCGAAATGCAGGTAGGCGTGCCGGGTGACGACACGGCCCCGCGGGGTCCGCATGATGAAACCCTGCTGGATAAGAAAGGGCTCCAGCACGTCCTCGATGGTGTGCCGTTCCTCGCTGATGGCCGCGGCCAGACTGTCGATACCCACCGGTCCGCCATCAAACTTGTCGATCATCGCCAGCAGCAGACGGCGATCCATGTGGTCGAAGCCCTGGGCATCCACATCCAGCAGATCCAGCGCCTTGTCGGCGATCTCCTGGGTGATGCTGCCCTGCCCACGCACTTCGGCATAGTCACGTACCCGGCGCAGCAGTCGGTTGGCGATACGGGGCGTGCCACGTGAGCGGCGGGCGATCTCGAAGGCACCTTCGGGATGAATTTTCAGGCCGAGAATACCGGCGGAACGGGAGACGATGGTGCTCAGATCCTCGACACCATAGAACTCCAGACGCTGAACGATACCGAAACGGTCGCGCAGCGGATTGGTCAGCATCCCGGCACGGGTGGTGGCACCGATCAGGGTGAAGGGCGGCAGATCCAGCTTGATCGAACGGGCAGCCGGCCCCTCGCCGATCATGATATCGAGCTGGTAGTCCTCCATCGCCGGGTAGAGAATTTCCTCGACGACCGGAGACAAACGGTGAATTTCGTCGACGAACAGCACATCCCCTGCTTCCAGGCTGGTCAGCATCGCTGCCAGGTCGCCGGCACGCTCGAGCACCGGCCCCGAGGTACTCTTGATCTTCACGCCCATTTCCTGGGCCACGATATTGGCCAGCGTGGTCTTGCCCAACCCCGGCGGCCCGAAGATCAGCACGTGATCCAGCGCCTCGCCGCGGCCTCTGGCCGCCGCCATGAACAGCTCCATCTGCTCGCGCACGGCAGGCTGACCGATATAGTCGGCCAGACGGTACGGGCGGATGGCCCGATCGATGATTTCTTCCTGCTGCCGAGGTCCGGCGGCGATCAAACGGTCTTCTTCCAGCATAGGGATTCCGTGGTGCTTGCGTTAAATGTGCCGCCGACAGTCTGAGCCAATCAGCCCATGCCCTTCAAGGCACGACGGATCAACTCTTCGCTGCTCAACCCTTCCTCCTTGATGGCACTGACAGCCCGACTGGCTTCCTGCGGCTTGTAGCCGAGCGCGATCAGCGCACTGACGGCATCGGCAGTATGCGAGACTCCACCCGCTGCCGGGCCCGATGCCAGCGGGACGGCTGCCCCCGGCAGGCTCTCCCAGGCCTTGAACTTGTCCTTCAGTTCCACCAGTAGCCGCTCGGCGGTTTTCTTCCCGACGCCCGGCACCCGCACCAGCGCACTGGTATCCTGCGCCTGCACAGCAGCAATCAACTCATCCACTTCAAGCCCGGACATCAGCGCCAGCGCCAGCTTCGGACCGACGCCGTTGAGCCGGATCAGCTCACGAAACAGCGTACGATCACGCTTCTCGGCGAAGGCATAGAGTAGCTGGGCATCCTCCCGCACCACCAGATGGGTATGCAAGGTAGTCTTTTCACCCAGCGCCGGCAGGCGATAGAAGGTGCTCATCGGCGCCTCCACCTCATAGCCGACGCCACCCACGTCCAGCAGAATCTGCGGCGGTTGTTTCTCCAACAGGATACCCGTCAGCCGACCTATCATCTCTTCCTCTCCTTCAGCGTCGCCGCATGCGACCGTTGCGCAGCCCCAGCAAGCCACCACCAAGCTGCTCCTTAAGCCCGATGGAATGGGCATGGCACAGGGCGATGGCCAGTGCGTCGGCGGCATCGGCCTGCGGCGTGCCGGACAGCCCGAGCAACTGGGTCACCATATGCTGCACCTGAACCTTGTCCGCAGCCCCGGTCCCCACCACCGCCTGCTTGACCTGGCGTGCGGTATATTCGTGCACCTGCAGCCCGGCATGCACAGCCGCGACGATCGCCGCGCCACGAGCCTGCCCGAGCTTGAGCGCGGAGTCGGGATTGCGCGCCATGAATACCTGCTCGATGCTCAGTATCTGCGGCTGATAATTGCCGATCAGCTCACCAAGACTGTCGAAAATCTGTTTCAGGCGCTCGGGAAACGGCCCATCTCCCAGCCGAATGCAACCAGAGGTCACATACTCGCAACCGCTACGCCCTTCACGGACGATACCGAAACCGGTAATCCGGGAGCCTGGGTCTATACCGAGAATCAGCGCCATAGTGTCAATTGTCCTGTGCCTGACATGCAAAAGGGAGGCACCGCCTCCCTTTTGCGAAGTGCCTCGAATACGCCGGTCACTCCATCTGCGCCAGTACGTCGTCCGGGATGTCGGCATTGGAATAGACGTTCTGCACGTCATCCAGATCTTCCAGCATATCGACCAGCCGGATCACCTTCTGCGCGGTCTCCAGATCCAGCGTGGCGGTAGTCGAGGGAACCATGCTGATCTCCGCTGCCTCACTGGCGAAGCTGGCGGCGTCCAGCGCGTCCTTTACCGCCCCGAAATCCTCGAAGGCCGTGAACACGTCGAAAGAACCATCCTCATTGCCGACCACATCTTCGGCACCGGCCTCCAGGGCCGCCTCCATCAACGCATCCTCATCGATGCCTGGAGCGTAACTGATCTGACCACGACGGGTGAAAAGGTACGCCACCGAGCCGTCGGTGCCCAGGTTACCACCACACTTGCTGAAGGCATGCCGCACTTCGCTGACCGTGCGATTACGGTTGTCGGTCATTACCTCGACCAGCACCGCCACACCACCAGAGCCGTAGCCTTCATAGGTCAGCTCTTCCATGTTGTCGGCGTCGTTGCTGCCGGCACCACGCGCAATCGCGCGATCGATGGTATCGCGGGTCATGTTGGCCGTCAGCGCCTTGTCCACGGCAGCACGCAGCCGCGGGTTATCCGCCGGCACCGGGCCGCCGAGCTTGGCGGCTACCGTCAGCTCGCGAATCAGCTTGGTGAAAATCTTGCCCCGCTTGGCATCCTGAGCCGCTTTGCGATGCTTGATATTCGCCCATTTGGAATGGCCAGCCATAGAAACCTCCTGACAACAATCATCTTCTACTGCAACGTCTGCGCCCTGGCCTGGATTGCCACGTCGGCGATGCCGACTCGCAATGACGGTGAGTGATAGGGACCAGTCGCTGCCCGCCCAACCTCACTCTCCATACTCTCCATAGCCCCACCCCTCGTCATTGCGAGGGCCGCAGGCCCGCGGCAATCCATGGGCCTGCCGGCAGCGCCTTACTCGACCTTCGGCTGCTCGCGCAGGCGAATGTTCAGTTCACGCAATGCCTTGGCATCCACCGCACCAGGCGCCTGGGTCATGACGCAGGCCGCGCTCTGGGTTTTCGGGAAGGCGATGACCTCACGAATCGACTGCGCACCGGTCATCAACATGACCAGTCGATCCAGACCGAAAGCCAGGCCACCATGTGGCGGCGCACCGTATTTCAGCGCATCCAGCAGGAAGCCGAACTTCTCCTGCTGCTCTTCGGCACTGATGCCGAGGATATCGAATACGGTCTGCTGCATTTCCTTGCGATGGATACGGATCGAGCCGCCACCCAGCTCGGTACCGTTGAGCACCATGTCATAGGCGCGGGACAGAGCCGTGCCGGGATTGGCCTGCAGCTCCTGCGGAGTGCACTTGGGCGCGGTGAACGGATGGTGCAGCGCACTGAGGCTACCGTCGTCGTTTTCCTCGAACATCGGGAAGTCGACCACCCACAGTGGGGCCCACTCGCAGGTCAGCAGGTTCAGGTCATGACCCAGCTTGATACGCAGGGCGCCCAGCGCCTCGGAAACAACCTTCGCCTTGTCGGCACCGAAGAACACGATGTCACCATCCACTGCACCAACGCGGTCGAGAATGATGTTCAGATTGTCTTCGGGAATGAATTTGACGATTGGCGACTGCAGCCCCTCGACACCCTTGGCGCGCTCGTTGATCTTGATATAGGCCAGACCCTTGGCACCGTAGATGCCGACATACTTGGTGTAGTCATCGATCTGCTTGCGTGCCAGGGACGCACCGCCCGGTACGCGCAGCGCGGCAACGCGGCCCTTCGGGTCGCTGGCCGGGCCACTGAACACCTTGAAGTCGACTTCAGTCAGTTGATCGGCCACATCCACCAGCTCCAGCGGGTTGCGCAGATCCGGCTTGTCCGAACCGTAGCGGCGCATGGCTTCCTCGAAGGTCATGTGCGGGAAGTTACCCAGGTCCACATCCAGCACTTCCTTGAACAGACCACGAATCATGCCTTCGGTCAGCCCCATGATGTCCTGCTCATCAAGGAAACTGGTTTCGATATCGATCTGGGTGAATTCCGGCTGGCGGTCGGCACGCAGGTCCTCGTCACGGAAACACTTGGCGATCTGGTAATAGCGATCGAAGCCGGAGACCATCAGCAACTGCTTGAACAGCTGGGGTGATTGCGGCAAGGCAAAGAAGCTGCCGGGATGGGTGCGGCTGGGTACCAGATAGTCGCGGGCACCTTCTGGCGTGGCACGGGTCAGGATCGGCGTTTCCACGTCGAGGAACCCATTGTCGTCCAGATAACGGCGGATACTGCTGGTGATGCGCGAACGCAGCTTCAGCTTGGCAGCCATCTCCGGGCGACGCAGGTCGATGAAGCGATAACGCAGGCGAGTCTCCTCGCCGACGTCGGAATACTCGTCCAGCGGGAACGGCGGCGTCTCGGCCTGGTTCAGCACGTCCAGTTCGTAGCCGAGCACTTCAATGGCACCCGAAGCCATATTCGGGTTGACCGCCCCAGCCGGACGCGGACGCACCTTGCCACGCACCTTCACGACGTACTCGCTGCGCACACGGTCGGCCAGGGCGAAAGTCTCTTCGCGATCCGGATCGAACACCACCTGGGCCAGACCTTCACGGTCGCGGATATCGAGGAAGATCACCCCACCATGGTCACGGCGGCGATGAACCCAGCCGCAGAGGGTAACTTCCTGGTCCGCCAGTGTTTCGTTCAACTGGCCGCAATAGTGGGTACGCATCATGAGTGTGGAATCCTGTTGTCGACAGAGCGGCTGCGTCTTGGCCAATCGCCTTGGCTCATCCGTCAGCGCGGATAGATAAAAGCGCCATAATATACCCGAAGTGACCCACTACAGGCGAGCACTGCCGGCGCAATGCGACCGGTCATAGCCTGTAACAATACCGACGATTGGCAAACAGGGCTTGAGCATGGCCGGCCAGGGCATATACTGGTCCCACGCATTCCCCGTTCAACCATCGGAGTCCATATGAAAATAGATATCGGTATCAGCCAGAAGGATCGGGAACAAATCGCCAATGGGCTGTCCCTGTTGCTGGCAGACACCTATACCCTGTATCTGAAAACCCATAACTTCCACTGGAACGTCAAGGGCCCGATGTTCCAGACCCTGCATACCATGTTCGAGACCCAGTACAACGAGTTGGCACTGGCTGTAGACGATATCGCCGAGCGCATCCGCACCCTGGGCTTTCCCGCCCCGGGCACCTACAAGGCCTTCGCCGAGCTGAGCTCGATCAAGGAAGAAGAAGGCGTGCCTGATGCCACCGACATGATCCGCCTGCTGGTCGAAGGTCAGGAAGCCTGCGCCCGCACCGCCCGTGAGGCCTTCCCGGCCTGCGAGAAGGCCAGCGACGAGCCCAGCGCCGACCTGCTGACCCAGCGCATGCAGGCCCATGAAAAGACCGCCTGGATGCTGCGCAGTCTGCTGGAAAAGTAATCTCTTCCGGGGCGGATAATCCTCCGCCCCACCCCTTTATCCCATCCTCTTTGTCGCTGCAACGATTTCAGGTTAGAGTGCGCACCCGGCTATGACACAAGTACCGCCGGAACCACGTCAAAGACACAGTTGCAACAGGATGAATCGTTTTGAACAATATCCGTTACCTTCATTTAATTGTTGGCCTGGCAGCCCTGCTGTGCGGCCTGTATTTCAGCACTCCCTTTTTCACCCAGAACGGTCCCATTGATCTGTCGGCCATCACCGCCCTGTTGTTGGGGCTGGTCAATATTCAGCAGTTCAGCAATAACCTCAGCAGCCGCTCCGGCATACGCAGCGCCTTGTCCATGCTTGCCTCGCTGCTGCTGTTGGTAGGCGCCCTGACGCCCCTGGCAGTGTTGCTGGTCAGCCCGATGGCCGGTCCACTGCTGACCTTGGCCGTAGGCATCAGCGTGGCCGGCGTTTGCCTGTTTGCCGTGCTGACCCTGACCGGCATGCTGTCCCGCTCGACCGGCGGCAGCCGCCTCAAGGCCAGCCCACGCGAAACGGGCACGGTCAAATGGTTCAACACCAGTAAAGGCTTCGGCTTCATCTCCCGGGATCAGGGTGAGGATGTGTTCGTACACTTCCGCGCCATCCGTGGCGAAGGTCATCGTGTACTGGAAGAAGGTCAACGCGTCGAGTTCATCGTCGCCCGCCGTGAGAAGGGCCTGCAGGCCGAAGACGTCGAACCCTTCGACTGAGCATGACCCAATAGATCAATAATGGGGCGGAGGCTGATCGTCCTCCGCATCCCCCGGCATGGATGCCGCCAGATCGGCCTGCCGGCGCGCCAACAATTCCAGCGCCCGCTGCAACCTCTCCAACTCCAGCTCCTGACGACTCACAACATCGTTCAATGCCTGTATGGTGTCATCCTGGAATGCCAACCGGGTCTCCAATTCGTCCAGCCTGGCTATCAGTTCATTCATCAGTTGAACCGCTCCGCATAGCGAAAGTTGGACGTCAGCACCGCTTGCAGACGGGCGACACATTCGTTCAGTTGTTCTTCGGTATAGGCCTGCGCTGGCAACTTGCCCCATACTGGCGCAGGCCATGCAGGATCGTGCCGATAGCGGACAATATGATGAACATGCAGCTGACTGACCATATTGCCCAGCGCCGCGACATTGATCTTGTGTGCAGCGAAACCATCTTTCAGGGCCTCGGCCAACCAGCAGGATTCGTTCAGCAATTGAACCCTATCTGTTTGATCCAATTGGAATATTTCGGTGACATCCTCCCGGCGTGGCACCAGAATGAACCATGGGAACTGATGGTCATTCATCAACAGAAGAGTACTTAACTCGAAGTCTCCTATCCAAATGCCATCATTGACTAGCTGGGGGTGAAGATTGAACATATGCGGATCCTTAAAAGAGCCTTGTTTGGTTATAAAGAAAAGCAACATCATGATGCATATCAAGGAAACAGCGGATGAATGCGCTAAGCTTGCAGGGAATAATAATACATCAGGCGCCCGAAGATGCTGCGAGATGCATGCGGATAAGGCTGCATTTTCAACTTGCAGCTTTCGCATTTGCGGCTTTACTGCTTTACTAAATGCGATATGAAAATTGAAAAGAATCTGCTTAGTGACAGATCGAAGCACATTCTCTTGTTTACTGGAAAGGAGCACACGATATGAAAAATGTTGCCAAATGGAGTTCTGTTGCCCTGGCTGTGGCCATGGGGAATGGTCTTATCGCCACTCAAGCTGTCGCCCAGGGTGAAGGGTTCGTTGAAGGTGCTTCCGCCACGCTGAGCAACCGCACTGGCTACTTCAACCGCGACTTCAGGAACAATATCCCCACCCAGAACAGCAAGGCCGAAGAAACCGCCACCGGCTTTGTTCTCGACTTCCGCTCCGGTTTCACCCAGGGCAATATCGGCCTGGGTGCCGATGTAATGGCACTGGCTGGCATCAAGCTGGACAGTGGCCGCGGTCGTGCGGGTACCGGCTTGCTGGCACAAGACAATGACGGCCGTGTTCCGGATGAATATTCCGAAATCCGCGGCGCGGTGAAAGCCAACATCGCTGGCGACACCGTACTGCGCTATGGCTTCCACATGCTGGAAAACCCGATCCTCAACTATGAGGACTCGCGCCTGTTGCCAAGTCACTACTTCGGCTACAGCATCACCAATACGTCGTTCGATGGCCTGATGCTCGAAGCCGGTCGCATGACCGACCGCGGGGACATGGATGGCTCTTCCCAGTATGACGGCCCCTATCGCCACGATGGCCTCAATATCGACCATGACAAGGTAACCTACCTGGGCGGTACCTATGATTTCGCTGACAACCTCAGCGCCTCGCTGTACACCTCCAAGTCAAATGACCTGTGGAAGCGCCATTACGCCGGCCTGACCCATGTATGGGACTTCGGCAATGGCCTGGACCTGACCACCGACCTGTCGCACTACCAGACCTCTGATGACAGCCCGGCTGGCAATGAGTTCGACAACAAGGCCTCCTCCCTGGCCCTGACTCTGGGTGCCGGCTTCCACGATTTCACCGTGGCCTATCAGCGCATGGGCGGCGATGCCGGCTTCGCGTATGACGACTACGGCATCTATCTGGCCAACTCGGTGCAGGTCATCGACTTCAACGCCAAGGATGAGCGCTCCTGGCAGGCGCGCTATGACTACAACTTCGAGGGCGTAGGCATTCCCGGCCTGACGTTCATGACCCGCTACGTCAAGGGCAGCAACATCGATACCGTTCCGGGCGTCAGCGACACTCGCTGGGAGCGCAGCACCGATATCCGTTACACCGTTCAACAGGGCTTCCTGCAAGGTGTCGACCTGACCTGGCGCAATGCGACCGTACGTCAGGATTCCGCACTTGACGGCGGTGATATCGACGAGAACCGTCTGTACGCGTCCTACACCTGGACCCTGCTCTAAGCAACTTCGCAGTAGCAACCTGAGAAACCCGGCTCCGGCCGGGTTTTTTCTGTTTCAGCGGCGGCTTTGTGCCAGGCTATACGCGGCCTGGGGACAAACGTACAATAAGGCCCATTCTCCGACCTTCTATTCCAGGACGTTCTCCACCCATGCGTACCAGCCAGTATCTTATTTCCACCCTCAAGGAAACTCCCGCCGACGCTGCCGTGGTCAGCCACCAGTTGATGCTGCGCGCCGGTATGATCCGCCGGATCGCCTCCGGCCTGTATACCTGGTTGCCGATGGGGCTGCGCGTGTTGCGCAAGGCAGAGAGCGTTGTCCGGGACGAGATGAACAAGGCCGGCGCACTTGAGGTATTGATGCCGGCGATCCAGCCGGCAGAACTGTGGCAGGAGTCCGGGCGCTGGGAAGAATACGGCCCCGAACTGCTGCGCCTGAAAGACCGCCATGACCGCGAGTTCTGCGTCGGCCCGACCCATGAGGAAGTGGTTACCGAACTGGCGCGCAACGAAATCACCAGCTACAAGCAACTGCCGCTGAACCTGTATCAGATCCAGACCAAGTTCCGTGACGAGATCCGGCCGCGTTTCGGCCTGATGCGCTCCCGCGAGTTCCTGATGAAGGATGCCTACTCCTTCCACCTGGACCAGCCATCGATGCAGCAGACCTATGACACCATGTACCAGGCCTATTGCAATATCTTCAGCCGGCTGGGCCTGGAGTATCGTCCGGTAGTGGCGGACAACGGCTCCATTGGTGGCGAAGGCTCCCATGAATTCCATGTGCTCGCCGAATCCGGGGAAGATGCCATCGTCTTTTCCAATTCGGGCAGCTACGCCGCCAATATCGAGAAGGCCACCGCCCAGCCGCCCCAGGGCGAACGTCCCGCGCCGACCCAGGACAAGGCTCTGGTGGACACTCCGGATCAGCGTACCATCGAGGCGGTGTGCGAGCTCCTCGGCTTGCCTGCAGAGCGTACCGTCAAGTCGCTGATCGTGCTGGGCGCTGCCGAGGAAGATAAGCCCCAGCCACTGGTGGCGCTGGTGCTGCGTGGCGATCATGAGCTGAACGAAATCAAGGCCGAGAATCATCCGGCCATCCAGGCGCCGCTGACCTTCGCCAGCGAAGCACAGATCCAGCAGGCCCTGGGTTGCAAGCCCGGCTCCATCGGCCCGGTAGGCATGAACATCAGGGTAATCGCCGACCACAGCGCTGCCCACCTGGCGGACTTCGTCTGTGGCGCGAACCAGGATGGCAAGCACTTTGTCGGCGTGAACTGGGAGCGTGACGCACGCTTCGATGAAGTGGCCGACCTGCGCAATGTGGTGGAAGGCGACATCAGCCCGGACGGTAACGGCACCCTGGTGATCAAGCGCGGCATCGAGGTCGGACATATCTTCCAGCTCGGTCGCAAGTACAGTGAAGCCATGCAGTGCACAGTACTCAACGAGCAGGGCAAGACCTCCACCCTGCTGATGGGTTGCTATGGCATCGGTGTTTCCCGCGTGGTCGCCGCCGCCATCGAACAGAATCATGATCAGCGCGGCATCCTCTGGCCGGACGCCCTCGCACCCTTCCAGGTGGCGCTGGTGCCGATGAAGATGGAAAGCTCCGAGGCAGTACGCGAAGCCACCGAGCGGCTGTACCAGGAGCTGCAACAGGCCGGCGTCGAAGTACTGCTGGATGACCGCGACAAGAAGGTCAGCCCCGGCGTCAAGTTCGCCGACATGGATCTGATCGGCATCCCCCATCGGGTCGTCATCAGCGATCGCGGCTTGGCCGAAGGTCAGCTGGAATACAAATACCGCCGCGACCAGGAAGCCAGCAGCGTGCCTGTGGCCGACATGCTCGATTTCCTGCTCCAACGCACAGGTCGCCAATGAGGAACGGCAGTATGCGGCAGCCACTACTGCCCTGGCTGCTCTGGCTGTGTGCCGGCATAACACTGACTGCCTGCAGCAGCCAGCCGCAGCAACCTCCCGGAGCGGTGGCGGTGCGGGTCGAACGCACACTGGTCAGTCACAACCTGCGCATCGATGCCGGAGAGCAACTGGTGCTGACCTCGCCCCAGCGCAACGTCCGGGTAACCGAGCAACAGCTGCACCAGGTCACCGAGTTCGACGCCGAGGACCGGCCGGTCAACACTCATGAGAGCTATCAGGCTCTGCCATGGGATGCCCAGCCGGTCACCCTGATCGCCGAAGGCAAGCGCTTTTCCCTGCTGACCGACCATGACGGCGTGCTGCGCCTCAACCTGCTGGACGAGCAGTTCATCGAACTGGATTTCGAGAGCCTGCGCGTGGTCCAGTTGGTAGTCCGGGCCAGCCCGTCGGTCGTCGCCGAACAGAACCTGCTGGTCAGCCGGGAGCTGCGCGCAGTGCTACAGGAGGCGGTTGCGCTGGTGCATGACAGCCTCGAGGAAAGCGATGTCGAGCAATGGGTCTACCGGGTCAGGCGCCTGAACGAACTGGGCCTGAACGAAGAGTCCACCCAGCTGGAGAACATGCTGATCCTGCTGACAGTAGGCGACCCCGAGCTACAGGCCGAATTCACCCACACCCTGGAACACAGCGAACGACCCTGACATGCCGCGCAACACATGGATCGTGTTCTGCCTCGCCCTGGGCCTTGCGCCCCCGGTGCTGGCAATCAACCAGAACCAGCCCGTCGACCCCGAGCTGCGGGCCCTGTTGATGCAGGCCGTGTCACAGGCCGATAGTTTTGCCGATGCCTTCGATGCCCAGGTCTGGCTGCTGGACATGTCCACCCGGCTGCGGCGCTATATTCCCGATGAGCAGGAACGCCTGCGTTTTCTGCGCCTGGTCCACCGGGAATCTCGCAACGCCGGCTTGAAACCCGACCTGGTGCTGGCGGTGATCCACGTGGAGAGCCTGTTCGACCGTTACGCGCTGTTCCCGCGTCGGTGCCCAGGGCATCATGCAGGTGATGCCATTCTGGAAGGCAGAACTCGGCCGACCAGAAGACAACCTCATCGATCTGGCAACCAACCTGCGCTATGGCTGCACCATCCTCAAGTACTACCTCGATATTGAAAAGGGTGATCTGCGCCGGGCGCTGGCACGCTACAACGGCAGCCTCGGCAGCCACCGCTATCCGGACAAGGTGCAGGACTACTGGTATCGCTATTGGTATGTGAAGGAATAACGGCCGATCAGTCCAACAGCACCAGCAGACTCTGCTCCGTCTGCGGCCCCGGCAGGCTGTGCTGCAGCTTGCCCTGCGGGTCGAATACATAGGTGGTCGGCAGTACCTGCGGACGTTCCAACCCCATGCTGTCCACAAAATCCTGCCCCATCACCGCGAACTGGATATCCATCTTCTGCGCCAGCTCGAGCAAGGCATCACCGCTGACACCATCGTAGTTGACACCCAGCACCGTGACCCCGGGATGCTCCGCCAGGCGGTTGAACTCCGGCAACTCGTGCAGGCAGGGTGCGCACCACTCGGCCCAGTAGTTCACTACCACCCAGCGATCTTCCAGGTCTGTCTGGCTCAGCGAATTACCCTCGTGATCCAGCCATTGCTGCTCACTACAGCCCCCCAGAACCAGACCGACAGCCAGCATACCGCTGCAAAGCCATGTCTTCATGATGCCTCCTCAGTCTCGGCCACGACCTTGCCATCGCCACTCAACCAGCTTTTCACGCTGCCGACCATGATCTGTCGGCGGCAACTCTCCAACTCGACCAGCGCTTCGCGAATCGGCGGATACCAGCTGTCACCACTCTCCAGCGACAGGGGCAGCGAGGCTGCGGCGGGCAGCGCCTCCGGAAGCTCCTCCAGCAGGCCCGACAGCTCCAGCAGATCCAGATCCCGACTCAGCACATAGCCCCCCTGCTGTGCACGGGCGATGAATCGGCGGCTTTCCAGCCAATCGGTCAGTTGCAGCCAGAGATCCTCGGGCATGGCCCAGCCCGCGGCATTGACCCGTGCCAGATCCACCACATCACCGCTCTTCTGTGCCTGCAGAAAAATGCGCAGCAACGCCAGCAGGCTGACCAGCCAGGGATAGGCCGCACGCTGCCAGGCGGTACTGTTGCCCAGATTGCAGACCAGCTCGGCGCCAAACAGGATGATCATCCAGCTGACATAGATCCACAGCAGGAACAGGGGAAAGGTGGCAAAGGCGCCGTAGATCAGCTGAAAACTGGGGAACAGCGCCACATACAGCGCAAAGCACGCCTTGGCCCCTTCGAACAACAGGGCCACCAGCAGCCCGCCGGCAAGTCCATGCTTGAACCGCACCCGGGTGTTGGGTACCGCCACGAAAATCAGGGTAAAGGCGGCAATGCTCAGCAGCAGCGGCACCCAGCCCAGCAGCTGCTTCCAGGCCGAGGCCAGCACCGCATCACCGGAGAGGAACGACAGGGAAGCCAGATAGGTACTGACCACGAACCCCGCACCCAGCAACAACGGTCCCAGACTCAACACTGCCCAATACAGCAGGAAGCTGGACAGCCCCCGGCGGGGCTGGCGAATGCGCCAGATGGCATTGAAGGATTGTTCGATATTCAGCAGCATCATGAAGGCGGTCACCATCAACACCGCTACACCAATGCCGGTCAGCTGCCGGGCCTGCTGGGAAAACTCACTGAGGTACTCACGCAGCGCCGCACCGGTCGAAGGTACGAAGTTGTCGAAGATGAACGCCTCGATCTGCCCGCCGACCTGGTTGAATGCCGGTATCGCAGCCAGCATCGCATAGGTGACGGTCATCACCGGGACCACGGCGAACAGCGTGGTGTAGGTCAGGGCAGCAGCATTCTTCGGGCAGTTGTCATCGAGGAAACGATGGAACAGATAACGGCAGAAATATACCAGCTGTTGAATTTGACGCGGCATTAAGGCTCCCTGACAGCCAGTGCTTTAGGGCTTAGAATAGCCGGCATGCCCCGCATAAGCCACCGGCTTGGCGGACCCCACCGGATCTGATCGGAGATTTGCCATGTCCCGGGTACGCATCTATCACAACCCCCGCTGCTCCAAGTCGCGCCAGGCCCTGGCCCTGCTCGAACAACAGGGTGATGAGTTGGAAGTCATCCATTACATCGATACTCCCCCGGATAGCGCCACCCTCAGCGCCCTGCTGCAGCAGCTCGGGCTCGGCGCCCGTGATCTGATTCGCAAGGGCGAGGATACCTACAAGGAGCTGAAGCTGGACAACCCCGACCTCAGCGAAGCCGAACTGGTCCAGGCCATGGTCGATTACCCACGCCTGATCGAGCGCCCCATCGTCATCCGTGACGGCAAGGCCATCGTCGCCCGGCCACCGGAAAAGATACTGGAGTTGTACGCATGAGTGACCCCTACGTTCTAGTGCTGTATTACAGCCATAACGGCGCCACCGCCAAGATGGCCAGGCTGATTGCCGAAGGGATCGAGCAGGCCGGCCTGGAAGCCCGCCTGCGTACGGTACCGAAGGTATCTACGGAGACCCGGGCCAGCGCCCCGGAAGTGCCCGCCAGCGGCGCCGTCTACTGCACCGAGGATGATCTCAAACATTGCTCTGCGCTGGTGCTCGGCAGCCCCACCCGCTTCGGCAACATGGCCGCACCGCTGAAATACTTCATCGACGGCACCAGCAGCCTGTGGCTGTCGGGCAGCCTGTCCGGCAAGCCGGCAGCGGTATTCACCACCACCGCCAGCCTGCATGGCGGACAGGAAAGCACCCTGCTGTCCATGCAACTACCGCTGCTGCACCATGGCATGCTGCTGGTCGGCCTGCCCTACAGCGAAAGTGCGCTGACCGAGACCCGGGGCGGCGGCACGCCCTACGGCGCCAGCCACCTGGCCGGCAGCGATGGCGCGCGTCCGCTGGATAACCACGAGACCGTACTGTGCCGAGCCCTGGGCAAGCGCGTGGCCAGGGTCACCCGACAGCTGCTGGCCGGAGCCGCTCATGTCCAGAGCTGACAAGCCGCTGCCGCCGCTGCACTACCTGCTGCCGCGCATACGCCTGAGCCGGCTGCTCGCGGCCCTGGCCTATGCCGGACTGCTGCTGTGCCTGTTCATCTACAACGCCTTCTTCGCCGACCTGCATGGTGCCAATCCGGTGGTCATTCTCGGGGTATTGCTGGTGCCGCTGCTGATCTTCCTGCCGGGCATCGCCATCGGCAACGTGCGCGCCCATGCCTGGCTGTGCTTCGCCATCAACCTGTATTTCATCTATGGGGTGCAGAGCTGCTTCGTACCGGGAAAAGAGGCCTACGGCGGGATACTGGTAGGCACCAGCGTGCTGTATTTCATTGCCGCGCTGGGCTATGTGCGCTGGAGTTTCCAGGCGCAGCGAGTGCGTTCATAACCCCCGCCGGAGCCTGTTTTTGTGTGGAGCAAGGCGCGAGGAGAGAAGTTTGGCGTTCCAAATGAACGACGAGCAACGCAGCGCCGCACAAAAACAGGCCCGGCAGCTACCAGCCCATCACCCGCTTGACGAAGGGAATGGTCAGTCGATGCTGGGCCTGCAGGGATGCCTGGTCCAGCTGTTCGAGGGCGGCAAACAATTCGCTCATGCCACGCGCGCCGCGACTCAGGATGTAGCGTGCGACCTCATCAGGCAGCTGCAGGCCACGCCGTTCCGCGCGCATCTTGAGCATCTGCTGCTTGCCCTCATCGTCCAGCGCCTGCAGCTGGAACACCAGCCCCCAACCCAGGCGCGATATCAGATCCGGCAACTGCAGTTCGAGCCCCCGCGGCGCGGCACTGGCTGACATCAGCAGCCGCCCCTGGCGTTGCTGGATGCGGTTGTACAGATGGAACAGGGCCTCCTCCCAGTCCGCCTGGCCACCCAGCACCTCCAGGTCATCAAGACACACCAGATCGAGCTCTTCCATGCCGTCCAGCAGCAAGGGACCATGATCCAACACCTCGCGCAGCGGCAGATACATGGCCACAGCACCCGCCTCGGCCATGCGGTGGCAGGCCGCCTGCAGCAGATGCGAACGCCCGCTGCCAGGGGCGCCCCACAGATAGATGCAGCGTTCCGCTGGCACCTGCGACGGATCGGCCAGCCCGTGCAATGCAGCCAGCACCGTGGTGTTGGAGCCGGTGAAATAATTGTCGAAGGTGGCCTCATCCCTGAGTTTGATACCCAGGGGGAGTTGTGTGGGCTGGCCTGAGGACATCAGTTGCGCTCCGCCTTGTCGTCTGCACTACCGCGCATCGACCGTCCTTACCCGCGCCAGCGGAAGTAGAGTGTCGGTAATGCCGGGGCCGCCGGCTCGACTGGCTGCACCTGCTCTACTGGCAGCGCATCCATGTCTTCGGTAGTGTCCGTCAGGGGATCTTCGACGGTCCACTGTTCTGCCGGATCGGAAAGCTCACCTTCGGACAGCGGGACCGGGGCCTGCGCTTCGAAAGCCGGCTCAGGTTCGGGAATCGGCTCAGGCTCCGGTTGCGGCTCGGGAATGCGCTGCAGGCGCATGTCCAGATTCAGCATGCGCTCCAGCTGCGCTTCGCTGCCGGGAAAGCTGACCTGCAGCAGCATGGTGTCACCATCGATCGCCAGCAGCCTGGGCTGCTGCTGGGTGCCCAGTTGCCGCAGCATGCGCAGCAGGCCGGAATAGGCTGCCACGCTATCGATCCCTTCGACCTGCAGTTGCCAGCCGGACAACTCACCAGCCACACCGGTGGGGATCGCATATTGCTCGAATACCGCCTTGGCCAGGCGCCGCATCAGCTCATCAGCGGCCTGCTCGGCGGTCCCGGTGATGCGCCCGGACTCATGCTGGTCATTGAGCCACAGGGTCCAGTTCAGCGTCGCCTGCTCATCCTCTCCGGCGATGGTCAGTGCCAGGGTTCCTTCCGCCGGGTAGCGTTCGCTGGCTTCGAGCAACGCCTCCTGGCTGGCCTGGCGAATCTGTTCTTCGCTGACCAGCGCCATGTCCTGCAGGTCGCCCAGCGGAAAACTCAGGGCTACCGCGCGGTGTTCCGCCGCCTGCTGCAGGCGCTGCGCCCAGGGTGCTGCCGGACTCAACGTCCGCTCACCCAGCTCACCGGTTTCCACTGCCCACAGCACTATCCCCGGCCGGTTACGCCCCAGTGCCGGCTGGCCAGCCTCGCTGAGCACCTTGCCCACCGCATCGGGTTCGAACTCGATGCGCAGCTGGCCGCCCTCGGCCGAGCCTATCCGCCGCATCAATTCCTGCGGCGTCTTCAATGCGTTGGCAATGGCCGGACGCTGCAGATCGACATCATTGCCGGCCAGGCGTTGCAGCATCACGGTGGTGGCCTCGCGCATGAGGTCCTCCCGGCTCTGCCCCTCTTCCTGGGTCACCTGCACCCGATAGAGGTTATCCAGCACCGCAGCCGGAACAGGGAGTGTCGCCAGAACGGCAGTGCACAACAGGAGCGCGCGGACTCTTTGCTTGAAACGCCTGGGCTTGAAACGCATGGTAATCCCGTCTGGTGTCTGCTGCGTGCCCCAAAGCGGCCATAAACAGCGATCATAAAACGCATACATTAAACAAGCACTGCTGCGGCGGCAACCGCAGTCGGCCAAAGTCACCCGGGCATGGTCGCGCCGGGCATGAATTTGCTACACTAGCGCGCTATATCGCGACAGCCTCCCGCAAGGCCTATCGCCTCTCCCTTTGATCACTCGAGACCCACGCATGAGCAGCCAAACGCCCTCCAAGCCTTCCATCAGTTACAAGGACGCCGGTGTCGATATCGACGCAGGAAATGCGCTTGTCGACCGCATCAAGCATGTCGCCAAACGCACCGCCCGCCCGGAAGTCATGGGCGGCCTGGGCGGCTTCGGCGCGCTGTGCGAAATCCCGGCGGGCTACAAGCAGCCGGTGCTGGTGTCCGGCACCGATGGCGTGGGCACCAAGCTGCGCCTGGCGATGGACCTGAACAAGCATGACCAGATCGGCATCGACCTGGTGGCCATGTGCGTCAACGATCTGGTGGTATGTGGCGCCGAGCCGCTGTTCTTCCTCGATTATTACGCTACCGGCAAACTGAATGTCGACGTGGCAGCCCAGGTGGTCACCGGCATCGGCGCCGGCTGCGAGCTGGCCGGCTGCGCCCTGGTCGGCGGTGAGACTGCCGAGATGCCCGGCATGTACGAAGGCGATGACTATGATCTGGCCGGTTTCTGCGTCGGCGTGGTGGAAAAGGCCGACATCATCGATGGCAGCAAGGTGCAGCCTGGCGATGTACTGCTGGCCCTGCCCTCCTCCGGCCCGCATTCCAACGGCTATTCGTTGATCCGCAAGATCATCGAGGTGGCCGGGGCCGACATCCAGAATGTACAACTGGACGGCCAACCGCTGACCGACCTGCTGATGGCGCCGACCCGCATCTACGTCAAGGCGCTGCTGCAGTTGATCAAGCAGACCGGCGCGGTCAAGGCCATGGCCCACATCACCGGTGGCGGCCTGCTGGAGAACATTCCGCGGGTGCTGCCCGACAACGCCAGCGCCAGCATCGACCTGAGCAGCTGGCAGCGCCCGGCGGTGTTCGATTGGCTGCAACAACAGGGCAATGTGGATGAAACCGAAATGTACCGCGTGCTCAACTGTGGCGTCGGCATGGTCATCTGCGTGGCGGCCGAGCAAGCCGAGCAGGCCATGCAGGTGCTGCAGCAGGCCGGTGAGCAGCCGTGGGTCATCGGCAGCATCGAGGTGGCCGATGCCAGCGGTGAGGCTGTCGTATTGCGTAACGGCCGCTGATACGTGAGTTGCCGCACCGTTATCCTGATTTCCGGGTCAGGCAGCAACCTGCAGGCATTCATCGACACCCTGCATCCGCAGCAGGCCGATATCGTCGCGGTGATTTCCAACCGCGCCGATGCCTACGGGCTGGAGCGCGCTGCCCAGGCCGGCATACCGACCCAGGTTCTCGATCACCGCGACTTCCCTGACCGGGCCAGCTACGATCTGGCGCTGGCCGCGCTGATCGATGCGCATACCCCCGAGCTGGTGATTCTGGCCGGCTTCATGCGCATTCTCACCGCCGGCTTCGTCGCCCGTTATCACGGGCGGCTGCTGAATATCCATCCCTCGCTGCTGCCCAAGTACACCGGCCTGCATACCCATCGCCGGGCACTGGAAGCCGGGGACCAGGAGCACGGGGCCACCGTGCACTTCGTCACCGAAGAGCTGGATGGCGGCCCGGCGATCATGCAATCGCACGTGCCGATCCTGGCCGATGACACCCCCGAGAGCCTGGCCGAGCGCGTACGCGCGACCGAACACAGGCTCTACCCGCTGGCTGCTATGCTGTACATCAGTGGCCGCCTGCGACTGGTGGATGGTCACGCCTGCCTGGATGGCAACGCTATCGCCCCCTGTGGCCTCAGGCTGGATCAATTCGAAACAGACATGCGAGGTCACCGCAATGACTGACAGCAGTTCGCTCTTGTTCCGTCGCCCCACCCGCTGGCTGGCCGCGGCCGCCCTGGCTCTGGCCAGCAGCCTGGCCATGGCACAGGAGCTGGTGCCCTTCACCGCCAGCTACGCCGCCGACATGAAGAATATCCCGGTCAACGGCGAGGCCGTGCACAGCCTGCAGGCCAACGCCGACGGCACCTGGAAGCTGTCATTCCATGCCAGCATGTTCGTCGCCAGGCTGACTGAAGAAAGCATGCTCGAACTGGACAATGACCAACTGCTCCCGCTCAGCTACCGCTACGAACGCAAGGGCCTGGGGCGCGGCCGGGTGACCACCCAGACCTTCGACTGGGAGGCCGGCGAGGTCCGCGGCGAACACAAGAAGGAAGCCTTCAGCCTGCCGACCGAGCCCGGCCTGCTGGACAAGACCACCTATCAGCTGGCACTGCAGCGTGACCTCATCGCCGGTAAAAAGGAAATGAGCTACCGCGTGGTGGATGGTGATGAAGTCGAACAGTATCAGTTCCGCGTCATCGGCGAGCAGCGCGTCACTACCCGTAACGGCCAGTTCGATGCAGTGGAAGTGGAGCGCGTACGTGAGCCCGGCGCCAAGCGTGAAACCACTCTGTGGTTCGCCAAGGACTGGCACTACCTGCTGGTGCGCCTGAGCCAGGTGGAAACCGACGGCCAGCACTACCAGATCGTCCTCAAGGAAGCGACCCTGGACGGCAAGCCAGTGATCGGCAATCCAGTCAGGAGTAACTGAGCAGCCCTGCGGTTGGGCTGACGGCGTAGCGCCGGGGTGCTCCCCGGTTCGGGTTGTCGCGCCCCTGCGCGACGACGGGCCGGCGCGGATACTGCAGATATTGCAGGCGTAGCGCAGGGGCGCCACACCCCATGCAGCAGGCACAATCAACAAAAAAGGCGCCACGATCGGCGCCTTTTTCATTGTCATATCAGCGCATTCAGCCGATGAACTTCTCACCCGCCTCGGCGCGCTTGACCAGGCCGGCCGCAGGCTTCCAGAACTCACCCTGACGGGCTTCCAGCTCGCGGATCTGCTGCAGCACCACGTCCAGACCCAGGCTGTCGGCATAGGCCATCGGCCCGCCGCGCTCGGCTGGGAAGCCGTAGCCGAAACGGTAGACACGGTCGATATCCTCGGCGCTCTCGGCAAAGCCTTCATCGAGAATCCGCGCACCCTCGTTGACCAGCGCCAGGATGCAGCGCTGCACGATTTCCTCGTCGGCCACGTCACGCTGGGTATAGCCCGCTTCTTCAGCCACTTCGCGGGCCATCATGTCGGTTTCCGGGTCGTGGATGGCCTGCCGGCTGCCCGGCTCGTAACGGTAGAAGCCATGGCCGCTCTTCTGACCGAAGCGCTCCATTTCGCACAGCCGGTTGTCCAGCCATACGATCGGCTCACCACGGCCAAGGCCGGCCAGTTGCCGGGAGCGCCAGCCCAGGTCCACACCGACCACGTCGTACATGCGGTAGGGACCCATGGCCATGCCGAAGCCCTGCAGCGCCTGGTCCACCTGCCACGGCGTGGCGCCTTCCAGTACCACTTCGCGGGACTGACGCGAATACATCGACAGCATGCGGTTGCCAATGAAGCCATGGCAGTTGCCGGCCAGTACCGCTTCCTTGCCGATCTTCTTGCCTACCGCCAGACAGGCATCCAGCACATCCTGGGTGGTGGCCTTGCCGCGCACCACCTCCAACAGTTTCATGATGTGCGCCGGGCTGAAGAAATGCAGACCCAGTACCTGGGCAGGACGCTGGGTGGCCGAGGCGATCTCGTCGATATCCAGATAGGAGGTATTGGTCGCGAGGATGGCCGAGGGTTTGACCGCCTTGTCCAGCTCGGTAAAGATGGATTTCTTCAGGTCCATGTTCTCGTAGACGGCTTCGACCACCAGATCCATGTCCGCCAGATCGGCGTATTGCTGAGTAGTGGTGATCCGCTCTACCCGCGCCTGGGCTTCGGCCTCGTCGAAGCGCTGCTGGGCTACCGAGCGCTTGTAGACATTGGCGATCTCGACCAGCCCCTTGTCCAGCATCTCAGCGTTCACGTCCAGCCAGACCACCGGATAACCGGCGTTGACGAAGTTCATGACGATGCCGCGACCCATGGTGCCGGCACCAATCACACCTACCTTTCTGATGTCCTCGAACGAAGCCATAGCAGCCCTCTCCCAGTTGTATTCATGTCGGAAATGCAATGGAGCAATACATTACGGAAAAGCGCTGGTGAATAGAAACGAAACCCGCCGATAACAGGCATTCACAATATGAATACTTCCCCCGTCATCGGGAACTCTCCCATTTCGTCATTGCGAACCGCAAAGCGGTGAAGCAATCCACAGGCACGGAGTCGCCGATATACCCTGGATTGCCACGCCCTGCGGGTTCGCAATGACGAGCGGGGCTGGGCTAAACCGCAACGGATACGGTTTTCCCTAACTGATTCAGTCGCTTACAATACTTGGCCCGCAGTATCGGATTTCCCGGTTCTCCATTGCTATAAGTCGTTCAATGTTCAGATCCTGTCGCAGTACCGTACTCGTTGTTCTTGCTTGCCTGTTTTGTCTTCCGCCCTCTCTCGCCGCGGCACCGGCCACCTTCGAAGCAGCCAAGGTTCAGGCCCGTCAGCAGGTCTACCATGACCGCAATGACCATGGCACCTTCTATTGTGGCTGCACCTGGGAATGGGCCGGGCGCTCCGGCGGCGTGGTGGATCATGCCAGTTGTGGCTACCAGGTCCGCGCCCAGCCCAACCGTGCCGCGCGCATCGAATGGGAGCACATAGTGCCAGCGTCGCTGTTCGGTCAGCAGCGCCAGTGCTGGCAACAGGGCGGACGCAGCAATTGCAAGAGCAGCGATCCGGCGTTCAACATCATGGAAGCCGACCTGCACAACCTCACCCCGGCCATCGGCGAAACCAATGCCGACCGCAGCAATTTTCGCTTCGGTATGCTGCCGGGTACGCCATACCGGCATGGCCAGTGCGATTTCAAGGTGGAGTTTGCCGAGCGCGTGGTGGAACCGCGGGATCAGGTGAAGGGACAGATCGCCCGGGTCTGGTTCTACATGCATGACCGCTACGATCTCAACATGTCCAGCCAGCAACAGCGCCTGCTGATGGCCTGGGACAAGCAACAGCCACCCAGCGAGTGGGAGCGCGAGCGTGACCGGCGCATCAGCCGCTTGATGGGGCATGGCAACCCCTTCGTCAGTGGCGAGCGGCAGTGGACGCTGAATCACCGCAACAGCGGAGAAGGCCTGGCGGCAACCCGACCGGTCTCCAGCGCCTCCCGTGGCAACAGCACGGTCCAGGCCCCAGCGGCACGGATCATCGGCAATCGCAACAGCAAACTCTACCATCTGCCGGCAGGCTGTCCCGGCTATTCCCAGGTGGCGCAAAAGAACATCGTCTGGTTCGACAACGAGACCGAAGCCCAGGCCAATGGCTATCGCAAGGCCGGCAACTGTCGTTGAAACAGGCTACTGATCCACCACCTTTTCGCCGGGCTCCTTGCCTTCGGTCGAGGCGTGTTCGATGGCGGCGTTCAACTCGCCGCCCAACAGCAGAACGGCGGCACTGATATAGAAGTACAACAGCAATACGATAATGGCCCCGATGCTGCCGTAGGTCGCGTTGTAGTTGGCAAAGTTCTGCACGTAAATACCAAAACCGATCGAGGCAACAAGCCAGACGATCACCGCCACTACCGAGCCGGGGGTGATGAAACGGAACTCCTGCTCCACATCCGGGGTGGCGTAATAGATCAGGGCGACCGCCAGCATCAGCAGCAGGATCGCCACAGGCCAGCGCAACCAGGCCCAGATGACCACAAGCACCTGCTCCAGACCGATCTGCGCCGCCAGCCAGGTCATCACCTGCGGCCCCAGGGTCATGAAGCCAGCCGCCAGCAGCAGCATCACGGCGATGCCAATGGTGTAGAGAATCGACAGGATGAACAGCTTCCAACCGGGACGGCCCTCCTGTACGGCATAGGCCTTGTTCATCGCATTCATCAGCGAGCGCACCCCGATCGATGCCGTCCACAGTGCCAGCAATATCCCGAATGACAACAGTCCACCCTGGCTTCGCTGCAACTGGTCGATCACCGGATTGACCTGATCCAGCGCAATCGGCGGCAGTACCAGCGCCGCTTGCTCACGCAGCCAGTCGAAGAAATCAGGCAGGTGCAGAAAGCCCAGCACCGCCATGAGAAACAGGATGAAAGGAAAGATCGAGAACAACGCGCGGTAGGCCAGGGCCGCTGCGTAAGTGGACATGTCGTGCTCGCTGAAACCCCGAGCGGTCCGTTTCACTATGCTCACCACACCCGCATTGCGCAGTTTCAGAAAAGACATATTCACTCCCCATTCGTCATGCTTCCCTTATGTGGGACGACCGCACCGGCCAAAAGTTTGCAGAACCTTGCGCCTCAGACCAGCGGCATGAAGCAAATGTAGCAATTTATTACACCATGAAATTATAATGATAAGGATTTACATTTACCCTCAGGCAATCAACCACTCAACGCCACCACCGATATCGGCGCCCCGTGCTCCCACACCGGTGGGGTGATGACAAGATCAGAGCGCACCTCCATGCATCTACCCCGGCTGACCTTCACCGCCTTGTCGCTTTCCGTCGTCCTCCATCCGCATCTGGCGATTGCCCAGGACACTGACAGCCCCGACGATGCGCTGGCCCTACCCTCGATGGAAGTCCGCGCCAGCGCTGATGCCTCTGCCGGTGGCCTGCCGCCGGCTTATGCCGGAGGCCAGGTTGCCAGCGGTGGTCGCGTCGGCCTGCTGGGTAACCAGGACAATATGGAGACGCCCTTCCAGCTCACCAGCTACACCCAGATGCTGATCCAGGATCAGCAGGCCGCCAGTGTCGCCGATATCGTCGAGAACGACCCGGCAGTCCGCAGCGCCCGGGGCTTCGGCAATTTCCAGCAGGTATACATGGTGCGCGGCCTGCCGATCTTTTCCGATGACATGTCCTATAACGGGCTGTACGGGCTGTTGCCCAGGCAGTACCTCGGCGCAGAGCTGATCGAACGGGTGGAGGTACTGCGCGGCGCCAATGCCTTTCTCAATGGTGCCGCACCAGGTGGCAGCGGGCTGGGTGGCGCCATCAACATCGTACCCAAACGCGCGCCCAATCAACCGCTGAACCAGATCAGCGCCGGGGTCCGCTCGGGTGATCAGACCTATATGGCCGGTGACTTTGCCCGGCGCCTGGCCGATGACCGTATTGGTGTACGGCTCAATATCGCCCGCCGTGATGGTGGTACCGCCATCGATGGCGAGTCCACCGAACTGAGCCTGTTCGCCCTGGGCCTGGATTACCGTGGCGAGCGCCTGCGCATCTCCGCCGACCTGGGTCACCAGGATCATCAGCTCGATGATATCCAGCCCAGTATCCGCCTCGCGCCGGGGCTGGATATTCCCTCGGTCCCGGATGCCAGCAAGAGCATCGCCCAGCCCTGGAACTTCTCCAATGCGCGCGACACCTTCGGTACCCTGCGCACCGAATATGATTTCACCGACCGCCTGACCGGCTGGCTGGCCGCCGGCATGCGCAGCGGCGATGAGTCCGGCTCGTTCAGCAGCCCAACGGTGAACAATGCGAACGGCGACAGCACCGCCACTCGCTTCAGTAACGTGCGTGAAGATCGGATCAGGACCGGCGAAGCAGGCCTGCGCAGCCGTTTCGATACCAGCAGCATCGGCCATAATGTGACGCTGTCCGGCTCGGTCTACCGCATGGATTCGCGCAATGCCTACGAGTTCTCCGACCCCTTCCCCGGGAATATCTATCAGCCGATCGACGTCCCCTCGCCCCCTGCCACGTTGGTCGGCGGCAACTTCGACCATCCGCTGGTGACCGACGAAACCCGAACCTCCAGCCTGGCGCTGGCCGATGTGCTGTCGTTCATGGACGAGCGGCTGCAGATCACCCTCGGCGCGCGTTACCAGAAGATCCGCAGTTATGGCTACGACTACAACAGCGGTGCGCGCAACGCGGCCTACTCGGAAAGCGAGATCACCCCGGTGGCCGGTGTTCTCTACCGCCTGACACCCGAGGTATCAGTCTACGCCAATCATATCGAGGGGCTGGTCAAGGGTGATGTGGCGCCGGCCGAGAATGTGCAGAATCCCGGCGAGATACTGGCGCCATACAAGACCCGGCAGAATGAAGTCGGAGTGAAATATGACGGCGGACGTCTCGGTTCCAGCCTTGGCCTGTATCAGAGCCGCAAACAGATGGCCGGGGTGGAAGATGGCATCTTCGGTGTCATCGGTCACCAGCGCAATCGCGGACTGGAACTCTCGGTCTTCGGCCAGGCCACGCCCGGCCTGTCGATCCTTGGCGGCCTCAGCCTGCTGGACAGCGATGTGGAAGGCAATGATGCCATCGGTGCGCCGGAACTGCAGGCCAACCTTGGCTTCGACTGGATGGTGCCAGCCGTCAGCGGCCTGTCGCTGGACGCCCGTGCCATTCACACCGGCAGCCAATATGCCGATGCCGAGAACCAGCAGAAACTGCCGTCCTGGACCCGCTTCGATGCCGGCGTGCGCTATAACCTGCTGCTCGATGGCGACCAGCAACTGACGCTGCGTGCCAGAGTCGAGAACCTGGCCGACAAGGAATACTGGGCGACCGCTGGCGGCTATCCCGGTGACGGTTCGCTGATGATCGGTGCGCCACGCACCTTCATCCTGTCCACCACCCTGGACTTCTGAAGAGAGTTGGAATGATGTCTGCTGGATCGCTGAAAGTCTGGTCCTGGTTGCACACCTGGACCAGCCTGGTCTGTACCCTGTTCATGCTGTTGCTGTGCCTGACCGGCCTGCCGCTGATATTTCACCACGAGATCGGCCACCTGCTGGGCACCGAAATCGAAGCCCCCGAGATGCCGGCGGACACACCGCATATCAGCCTGGACAAGGTCATGCAGATCGGTGAAGCCCGTCATCCCGGCCAGGGCGGCATGTTCATTTCCCGCGAACCCGACGACGACCGGGTCTGGTATCTGACCATGTCCGACACGCCCACCTCCACCAGCGGACTGCATCAGGTGGCAATCGATGCCCGGACCGGCGAGATCCTCGGCGAGCCGCAACTGGAGAGCGGCTTCATGTACATCGTCAATTCGCTGCACATCGACCTGTTCGCCGGGCTGCCGGGCATGCTGTTCCTGGGTTTGATGGGGGTGTTGCTGCTGATCTCGCTGGTATCCGGCGCCGTGCTGTATGCCCCCTTCATGCAGAAGCTGGGCTTTGGCGAGGTGCGCCGCCAGCGCACCACCCGGCTCAAATGGCTGGATCTGCACAACCTGCTGGGTATAGTGACGCTGGTGTGGTTCATCGTGGTCGGCGGCACCGGTGTGCTCAATGCCTGGGCCGACCTGATCGTCAAGGCCTGGCAGAACGATCAGCTCAGCACCATGCTGGCGCCCTACCAGGACCAGCCACCGCCGCAGCAATTGGGCTCGCTGGAAGCCGCCGTGCAATCGGCCCGGCAGTATCTACCGGAGATGGACATCCAGTTCGTCGCCTTCCCCGGTACCAGCTTCTCCAGCCCGCATCACTACGGTGTATTCATGCGCGGCAACGAGGCCCTCACCGCGCACCTTTCGCAACCGGTACTGGTTGATGCCACCACCTCAGAGGTAACCGACAGTCGCCCGCTGCCCTGGTACTTCACCGCGCTGCAACTGTCCCGCCCACTGCACTTCGGTGATTACGGCGGCAAGACCCTGCAGATCATCTGGGCGGTACTGGATGTGATCACCATCATCCTGCTGTCCAGCGGCCTGTACCTGTGGCTGGCGAAACGGCGCCGGAAGAAGACCGCCGCACCAAACACCTCCCCATCAGCGGCACAGCAGGCCCCATGAAAAACACCAGAAACTCACCCATGCAGATCTGGCTGTGGCCAGTTCTGTTCGGACTCATCAGCGCAGCCGGGCTGATCGTCGCTCTACTCGGCGAAGGCTGGTATGACCTTCTCTCGTGGCTGGCACTGGGCCTGGTGGCGGCCGCGTGCATCTGGTTCGGCGCCATTGTCAGGGGGCGGTCCTGAGCGGCGCGGGCCGCTCGGACGCATCAGCGCTCGCGCACCTGCGGATTGACCATATGCAAAGGCGTATCACCCTGCAGCGCCAGTTCCAGATTGCGCACCGCCAGTTCGGCCATGGCCCGACGCGTTTCATGGGTGGCTGAACCGATATGCGGCACGGCGACCACATTGTTCAGGGCAAACAACGGCGACTCGGATAACGGCTCGCGCTCGAATACATCCAGGCCTGCGGCGCGGATCTGGCCCTGCTGCAGCGCCTCCACCAACGCGGCCTCGTCGATGATCTGGCCACGGGCAATATTCACCAGAATCGCACTGGACTTCATCAGTCCCAGTTCCCGCTGGCCGATCAGCTTGCGGGTCCGCTCACTGAGCGGTACCACCACGCAGAGGAAATCGGACTCGGCCAGCAGCGCATCAAGCTCCCGGTACTGGGCGCCCAGTTCCTGCTCCAGGTCCGGTTTGCGACTATTGGCGGTGTACAGCACCTGCATACCGAAGCCGAACCGCCCACGCCGGGCGATCGCCGCGCCGATATTGCCCAGCCCGAGAATCCCCAGGGTCTTGCCGTGCACATCGCAGCCGAAGTAATCCGAGCCCAGCCCGGCGCGCCAGTTGCCGGCGCGCAGCCAGTTGTCCAGCTCGACGATCCGCCGCGCCGCTGTCAGCATCAGGGTGAAGGCCAGGTCAGCGGTGGTTTCGGTCAACACATCAGGGGTATTGGTCAGCAGCACCCCGCGCTCGTTCAGATAATCGAGGTCATAGTTGTCGTAGCCTACCGAGATAGTGGAAATCACTTCCAGCTCACTGGCGCCGGCCAGTTCCACCGGCCCCAGCTGACGCCCAGCACCGATCACCCCATGCACCGGACCCGTCAGGGTCTGCGCCAGATCGGCACCCGGCTGCAATTGCGTGACGTTGAAGTTGTTGGCCAGGCGCTCGACCAGATCCTGCGCAAGACGATTCAGAACCACTACATTCTTTTTCATGGACATGCTGTCTACCTTGAGTCCGAAAACCTGAGAGTCCTGAGTATAACTGCTCTGGTTCCTGACTCGGCTCTGCAGCAGCCCGCCCGGCAACCTACACTTCGCCGCGAATATACTGCTCCAACTGCTGGATCAACTCTTCCTGCTCGGCAATGGTTTCCTTGACCAGGTCACCGATCGACACCAGGCCCACCAGTTGATCATTCTCGATCACCGGCAGGTGACGCAGATGGCGGGCAGTGATCAGTGACAGACATTCCGGCACGCTCTGCTGCGGCGTCACGGTAATCACCGGGCTGCTCATGATCTCACGCACCATGGTGCCCACCGAGGCCCGCCCCCGCAGCACACACTTGCGCGCGTAGTCGCGCTCGCTGATGACACCGACCACCTTGCCATTCTCGGTCACCGGCAACGCACCGATATTGTTTTCGGCCATCACCTGCAGCGCCTTCAACACAGTACTTTCCGCATCGATGGTATGTACCATCTGGATCTGCTTGGTCTGGATAATCTGTGCCACGGTTTTCATCTGCTGCTCCTTTTATATGTTGATCCCGTCATGACAACGCGCCATGGTCGAGCTAATCGATAGACAACGCAAAGCAAGAAAAGCTATCGACCCGATCAGCGTTGCTTGTCTGTGCTATCCAAACCGGTCGGCCGGAGCACGGGTACAGCATTCCTGCTCGACCTTCCACCGTCCGTGGGCACCTGCTGCCGACACTCAAGCGGACCGAACATGTCATTACTACTGTAGGTGGCGTATTGCAGCTGTTCAACTGGCAGGCACAGATCATCCGGCACCGACAGCTGGACCAGGCGCTGGCGCAGCAGTTGGGCACTGATGCTGCGCCGATACAGCCCCAGGGTGATATGCGGTACATAGGCCGCCTGCCGGACCTCGGTACAGCTTATGCCCAAGACCTCACGCCAGCACTGCAGATGCCCCTGCGGATCGCCCACCGAGAGGAAGGCAGCACTGGCAAAACTGTCTGGCCGGCCTACCTGCAAGGTGCAGGGCGGTAAATTCAGCTGACCGAGGTCGACCTGCTGTTGCTGCAGTTGAGCAAGGGTAAAGTCATCATCATGGATCTGGCGCTCCTGCTCGAAGCCACAAACGAACAGGGTGATATGCGGCTGGCGGCGAGTCGGATGCAACAGGTCCGCCAACTGTACCGTCAACTCGTCGATATGGACCAGTATCCTGGGGCAGTCGATGGGAATCATCCAGATTCCATAGCGGCTCCGCCCACGGTGCCATTCGGGATAATCGCGTAACGACGCGACCATGGTCTCGGCAAAGGGCAGATCGGTATCGGATAGCAGCATGGGGCAGGCACGTGAGGGCAGATGCTGGAAGGGCAATGAGTATGCCGTGATCGGAGCCACTGCTCCAGCCCATGGCGGCGTCGTGCCATGACGTTGCTTGTGTTTGGCCGGTCATCGGCATACCATTCGCCGCGTTATTCATGCAGGTGTGCCTGGTCATCAGGCATGAAACGGAAAGCCGGTGCGTTCCCAATCGATAGGGAGAACAATCCCGGCACTGCCCCCGCAACGGTAATCGCCCCCGATCACGGATCGGCGTCCGCTCAAGAACCACTGTGCTCCGGCATGGGAAGGTGAACGGATGAGAGTCGAGAGTCCGGAGGCCGGCCCGCATGCAATCTCGACTGGTGTTGCGGAGGGCATCACCGTCAAGTGCCGTGCCGGTTTGTCTGTTGTCTGCCCCCGTCCGCACTTGCTTATCTGCCCTCCTCGAAAGTCATCCGACCTTTTGAGGATTCACAATGAAACTGTCCCGTCTTGCCCTTGCTGTCGCCCTGGCCCCGAGCCTGGCGCTGGCTGCCCAGCCCGCTTCCCATGAAGAGGCGCTGAAACTGTCCGATACCCTGATCACCGCCAACCGCGATGTGGAACAACGCAGCGACAGCAGTGCCGCCAGCACCGTGTTCACCCGCGCTGATATCGAGCGGCTGCGTCCGGCCAGTGTGCCGGCGTTGCTGACCCAGGTGCCGGGTGTGCAGGTTTCCAATTATGGCGGTCGTGGGGCCCTTTTCAGCCTGAACATACGTGGCACCAGCAGTGCCCAGACTCTGGTCCTGATTGATGGTGTGCGGGCTGGCTCAGCCACTGCCGGCGGGGCAGCCCTGCAATACCTCAGCGTTGATCAGATCGAGCGTATCGAAGTACTGCGTGGCTCGCGCTCGGCCATTCACGGCGCTGACGCGATGGGTGGAGTGATCCAGATTTTTACCCGGCGCAGCGAAGGCGAAGGTCTGCGTCCCTATGTACGCCTGGCTGCCGGTAGCGACAGCACCTTTGAACGCAGTCTGGGGCTGTCCGGCGGCAACGAGCGCACTCGTTTCAGCCTGTCCGCCGGGCTGGAGGAAACTGCCGGTATCGACCGGACCCGAATCGCGCCCGCCCCTGATGCGGATGACGACGCCTATCGAAACCGCTCACTGGCCCTCAGCCTGAGCCACCGTTTCAATGAGCGACTGGAAGCCGGTTTCACCGTACTGGATCAGCGCGGCAAGACCGAGGTAGACAGCACCTGGATGGACTCCTTGCCTTACGATGAATACAGCCTCAGCACCACCAGCGCCTGGCTCAATGGCCGCGTCAGCGATATCTGGAGCAGCCGCATCGAGCTGGGCCACAGCGAGGACAGGCAGGAAAACCTCGACAAACTGTTCCCCGGTAGTACGGTCAACAACAGCTATCGTGATTCGGTGAACTGGCTCAACACCCTGGCACTGGGTAACGGCCACAGCCTGCGCATGGGCCTCGACTACCTGAATGACAAGGTGCGCAGCAGCAACGACTTTACCGTCAGTAACCGCGACAACAAGGCGGCGTTTGCCCAGCACAGCTTCCAGGGCGAGCACTTCGGCACCGAGCTGGGCATGCGCCACGACGACAACCAGCAGTTCGGCAGCGAGAACACCTTCAATGGCGCCCTGAGCTACCAGCTCGATCCCAATAACCAGTTGATCCTGTCCTACGCAGAAGGCTTCCGCGTGCCGACCTTTGCCGACCTCTACTGGCCTGCTGGCTGGGGTTATCAAGGCAACCCGAACCTGAAACCGGAAAAATCCCGCAGCTACGAGCTGCAATGGCGCAGCCAGCTTGGTCCAGCTACAGAACTGGAGGCTTCTCTGTATCGGACGGACTTCCGCAATCTGATTGCCGGCACACCGGACTGGAGTACGGTGGACAATATTGACCGCGCCCGTGTCAATGGCTTTGAGGCCACCCTGAAACAGGAACTGTTCGGCTGGCACGGCGATCTCGGCATCAGCATTATCGACCCACGCAACCGCGAAACAGGCCATACACTGGCCAACCGGGCCAAACGCACCCTCAATCTGAATCTGGACCGCCAATTCGGCAGTATCGGTGTCGGTGCCACTTTCACTGCTGTCAGCAGCAGCTACGCCAACGTAGCCAATACCACGGAGCTGCCCGGCTACGGCGTGCTGGATCTGCGCGCCAGTTGGCAAGCCAACGAAGAACTGGCCTTCGACCTGAAACTGGCCAACGTGCTGGACAAGGATTATAGCCGTCTGGCATACGCCTATAATGGACAGGAATACGGCTACCGCGAAATGCCCTTCGCCGCCATGCTCGGCGTAACCTGGACTCCCAACCTCTGAATGGAATGAGCAAACGCCCCCGCCATCAGCCACAAGCTGAGTACCGCCTCCACCCCCCGGCCCTGGCCGGGGGGTGGGGTCGGCTGCGCCGGGGGCTGCTTTGCCTGGCTGTGACACTCCTTTCCGGCGGCCTGCCAGTATCGGCAATGGCCACCGAACCACCACAACGCATCGTCTCTCTCGATCTGTGCATGGACTGGGCCTTGGCTCATCATGCCGATCCGGCCCGGGTGGCGGCCCTTTCTCCCCTGCATCTGCGTTATCCGATCCACTGGATTGGCGATCACTGGCCTTCCCACGATGGTTCGGTGGAACAGGTGGTACGCTTGCAACCCGATCTGGTGCTGGCCGGTCAGTACAGCGCACTGATGCTGCGTGAGCGACTGCTGACCCTGGGTTATCCGGTGCAGGTGCTACCACTGCCTACCACCCTGGAACAGGTAGAATCCTACGAACGGCGCCTGCTGGAGCTGATCGGTCGTGATCCTGGCCTGGCACGGCCTGCACCGGCACGGCGCATGCCACAGACCGACGCCAAACGCCTGCTGCTGCTGGGCTCCAATGGCATAGGCACTGGCCGGGATACCTTCGAGCACGAGATCATCGAGCAGGCCGGCTGGCGCAACTATCTGACCGACTCCGGCCATGTGCAGCTTGATCTGGAGCGCATCGCCAGCGATCCACCCGATGCCATCCTGTTCGCCGCGCCCGAACACCAGGCGCTGGCCAACCGTTTCGCCGACCACCCGGTGCTGCGCCGCAGCATACCGACGGATGGCTGGCTGACCACCGACTACTGGCGCTGGCAATGTCCCGGCCCCTGGACCTGGGATCTGATAAGGCAGTTGAATCAATGGCTAGACTGATTACCCCTGCCCTGCTGGTACTGCTGGTGGGTACCGCGCTGGCTTCCCTGGCGACCGGTTCGACCTCGGTGGCAGTGTTGCCGGGCCTGTTCGACTGGCTGCGCGGCGAATCCAGCCTCGATGCCATCGTGATTGGCGAAATCCGTTTGCCACGCACGCTTATCGCCCTCGCCGTTGGTGCGGCACTGGGCCTGAGCGGCGCCGCTCTGCAGGGCCTGCTGCGTAATCCGCTGGCGGAACCCAGCCTGACCGGTGCCAGCCAGGGTGCGGCGCTGGGCGCGGCCAGCGTGTTCTACTTCGGTCTGTTCCCCAGCCTCGGCGCTGCTGCACCCGGGGTTGCCGGACTGATCGGTGCGGCTATAGCACTGATGCTGATGTTGATGCTGGCCGGTTCGGCCCGTTCGCATATGGTGATCATGGCCGGCCTGGCGATCTCCACCCTCAGCGGTGCGGCGCTGGCCACCGTACTGAACTTCGCTCCCAATCCCTATGCCATGCAGGAACTGGTGTTCTGGCTGCTCGGCTCGGTCGCTGAACGTGGCCTGGAGCACCTGTGGCTGCTGTTGCCGGCACTGCTGATCGGGAGCATGCTGATTCTCAGCCAGCGCCGGCTGCTCAGCGGTCTCAGTCTCGGCGATCAGGTGGCGCGCAGCATGGGGCTGAACTATCGCAACGGCAGCATCATGATCGTGCTGGGCGCGGCCATCCTGGTCGGTGCTTCGGTGGCGGTAGCCGGCAGCATCGGCTTTGTCGGCCTGCTGGTACCCCATCTGCTGCGCCCACTGGTACACCATCGCCCTGAACGCCTGCTGATACCTGCCGCGCTGGCCGGCGCGATCCTGGTGTGCGTGGCCGATATCGGCGTGCGCATGCTGCCGCCCGGCCGTGAACTCAAGCTCGGTGTACTGACCTCGCTGCTGGGGGCGCCGCTATTCATCTGGCTGGTGTGGAAGGAGCGCAAACGGTGGATCTGATCGATATCCAGGACCTGAGCGTCGGCCAGCGGCTGATGGGGGTCAGCCTGAATCTGGCTGCTGGTGAAATGCTCGGTATCATCGGCGCCAATGGCGCCGGCAAGTCCACCCTGCTGCAATGCCTGGCCGGCATCCAGTCCTATCACGGGGCAGTCTACGTTGAGGGCACTGCCCTGGGCGCACTGAGTGACCGCCAGCGGGCGCAGCAGATCGGCTTTCTGCCGCAGAGCAATCACAGCGCCTGGGCGCTGTCGGTACGCGATGTGATCGCCCTCGGGCGCTTGCCCTGGGGTGATAGCAATGCCGAAGCGATACATCAGGCCGCGGAGGATGCCCAGGTCAGCGACTGGCTGGAACGTAACGTCGCGCAGTTGTCCGGCGGACAGCAGGCCAGGGTCTGGCTGGCCCGGGTACTGGCCGGCCAACCCACCGTGCTGCTGGCCGACGAACCGGTGGCCAGCCTCGACCTGTATCACCAGCAGAACGTACTGCGCCTGCTGCGCCGCTATGCCCACGCCGGGCGTGGCGTCATGCTGTCGATTCATGACCTGTCACTGGCGGCACGTTACTGCGACCGCCTGTGCCTGCTGCATGAAGGCCGCCTGCTCGCGCTGGGCACACCGGCCGAGGTACTGACCCCGCAGCATCTGCAGCAGGCATTCCATATCGATGCGCATATCGACCTGGACAGCAACCCACCCATCATCATCCCGAGGTAAGCGCCATGGCCTTCAAGTTCGGCAAGAACATCGACGAGATGTGCTACCCCTTCATGTATGAAAGCTCATCGCTATGCGACTTCGAGATCATCACCGACGAACTCTGCGGGCATATCGGCGCGATTCTCGCGCACCTGCCGGAGGATGCGCCGGACATCGCTGCCGACCTGGAGCAGGTGCAGCCGCTGGCCTTCCACATCAACGGTTCGATCCGCGGCCGGCTGGCCGTCAGCGAGGACGATATCCAGTGGCTGCAAGAGCGGCTGAATCACTACAAGGCCGAGGTGGCCGACCGGCTGAATGCCTTCGTGCTGCCACGCGGCACACCGCCAGTCCCACAATTGCATCTGGCCCGCTCGGCCTGCAAGAAGGCAATACGGGCGATGGTCAAGGTCGGTCAGGAAGGCAAGGAAGTACCCATGCTGCTGCCTCGGATGTGCAATATGCTGTGCAACTTCTTCTTCGTGCTGACGCTGGTGATCAATCAGCGCCGTGGGCTGGTCGAGCCGGTGTTCATCAGCCGAAGCTATGGCCGCCCGGACCGGTAGAAAAGGCTGCCGATCACCCGCCGCCAACGGCCGCGGCTGTCGGTGATTTCCCGATAGTGTCGCTTGCGGGGCGCGTAGGCCAGTCGCCAGCAGCGCCAGACATACCATCTCATGACCGTCCCTCTGCTTATCTGGAATCGCCCGGTAGCAACGCTGTACTTACAGATTGAACTGGATCGGCAGCGTCAGGGTAAGTGTAGCTCCTGGCAGCACGCCGTCCGGCGGGGATGGCAGGGGATCGGCGCGGCGGATCGTTGCCAGCGCTTCGCGGTCGAACATCGGTACTCCGCTACCCTGCTGCAGATTCATCGACAGCACCCGCCCCTCTCGATCCATGACGAAGGTCACCACACTCACACCCTTGCGCCGCCCATCGCGGGGCGAACGTTTATTGCGTTCCAGGTGCGCCTGCAAAGCCTGCTGCCACTGCTGCTGTGCATCCATGATCTGCTGGCTGAATGCGCCTTGCATCGGTGCGGTCACCTGGTCACTGACCTGCGCCACATCCATGCTCGGCGGGGCGGTGGTTTCCGCTGCGGATACCTCGCAGACCTCTTCAGCCGGCTCTGGCTCCGGCTCGACTTCCGGCTTGGGTTCGGGTTTGGGTCGCTCTGCCACGACCGGCTTCTGGATCGGTACTTCGGCGGGTCGCTCCACCTTCGGCAGCTCCGGCAGCTCCTGTTCCACCACCTCGGGCGGTGTCACTGGTGCCTTCTGCGCCTGAACCTGCTCTGGCCCGGGCGGCACTTCCTTGGCCGCCTCCTCGGGTGCGGCCATGAACATCGCCAGCTCGACCACAAAGGGTGCAGCGGCAGGCATCTCCGGCGGGGACGGTGCCGCAGGGAGCCACATATACAGCGCCACTACTGCGCCATGCAGTGACAGCGCGAACAGCCCAGCCAGCGACCAGTACAGCGGTCCCCGCCTGGATGCCCCACGCTGCGGGCCGGCCAGGGGTGTCACAGCACACCCTCCGCAGGCCGCTCCAACCCCACCAGCGCGACCTTGAGATAGCCCGCCGTGCCGAGCACGTTCATGACCTCCATCAGCTCCCCGTAGGGCACCGACTGATCGGCGCGCAGGAAGATACGCTGCTCGTCGTCGGGGGCCAACTGGCGCAGGCTGTCCGCCAACCTCTCCCGTTCCACCTTCAGATCATCCCCGAGCGTCAGCGACAGGTCGGTCTGGATCGTCAGGTACAGTGGCTCATCCGGAGCCGGTTGCGGTGTCGCCGAGGACGCTGGCAGGTCGACCGGCACACTTACCGTCGCCAGCGGCGCGGCGACCATGAAGATGATCAGCAGTACCAACATCACATCGATGAACGGTGTGACGTTGATCTCATGGTTGTCCGGCAGGTCTGCGGCGCTGGTGTCCTGCATGCGAAACGCCATCAGCCTGCACTCCGCGCCATGGGTACCACGGTCTGCCGCTCATCACTCAGGCTTCTACCGCCGGGATGCCTGCGATCCAGATCCCGACTGACCAGGATCAGCAGCGCCGTGGCGATGTCCCCCAGCACGGAACGATACACGCCGATGGCCCGGGCAAAGTGGTTGTAGATCACTACCGCCGGAATCGCCGCCACCAGGCCGAATGCCGTTGCCAGCAGCGCCTCGGCGATACCCGGTGCCACCACCGCCAGGTTGGTGGTCTGGGACTGAGCAATGCCGATAAAGCTGTTCATGATGCCCCACACCGTACCGAACAGCCCCACGAAGGGCGATACCGCACCGATGGTGGCAAGTACACCGGTACCACGACTCATGTGCGAGCCGGCAGATACCTGCACGCGGTCCAGGCGCGCCGCCACCCGCTCCTTGATGCCGTCGTCGGATGCCGGCCCCTGGGCCGACAGCTGCAACTCATGAGCGGTAGCCCCCAGCAGATCCACGCCCACGCCACGCTGCTCGGCACAATACTGCCGCGCATCGGCAAAGCTCTCGGCATTCACCAGTATCTGCAGAATGCTGCGCGCCCGATGGCGCGCCACGTGCAGTTGCAGCGCCTTGAATATCCAGATCGCCCAGGTCAGCACCGACGCCAGCAACAGACCGATCATCACCGACTTGACTACCCAGTCGGCAGCCAGGTACATGCCCCAGGGCGACAGGTCATGTGGCAGCCCCGCCGCCGTCTCCTGCTCCGCAGCAAGCTCGCTCAGACCGGCCTTTTCGCCCCCTGCCCCCAGAAACGGGATCAGTTCAGCACCTGCCTCCGCATCCACCGCGCCCAGCGCAGCATCAGCAGCGGCATCGGATACCCCCGCCGTCACCGGCGGCTCACCGACAACCGGCTCATTCGCACTGGCGATTGGCACCAGCAGCAAGGCAACCAGCAAGCCTAGAATGCGGGCTTGTATTTTCATGTGACTACACCTTTGAACTCAGCTGTGCAGCCGGGACAAGCGCCCGGCTGACAATGACATTGACCGCTTCAGGAGCGGGTTACGACCAGCTCGGGACGGGTACACAACCACAGCAGCACCACACACATGACCGACGGCACCAGCCACTGCACCCACAGCACATTGGCGCTGATGCAGATCAACGGCATGCTTATCAGCATGCTGATCGCCGCCAGCCACTTGGCCCGACGGGGAATCGCCCGATAGCGATACCAGTTGTCGATCGGCGGGCCAAAGCGCGGATGCGCCAGCAACCAGGCGTTCAGTGCCGGCCAGCCCTTGCCCGAGGCCCAGGCGGCCAACAACATGAACACCGTGGTCGGCATACCCGGCAGTACCACGCCAATCAGCCCCAGCGCAACGAACACCAGGGCGAGGAAGCGCCAGCACAACGCTCGCATCAGACCGCGTCCGCAGCTCGCTCAGCGGCCATCAAGGCTTCGACCGACGCCCGCACGAAGGCGAATGCCTGCCGGGCACCGGCCAGTGCCTGCTCCCGCTGCTCGGCGGTCAGCTCGATGGCATCCAGCTCATCCTTGAAACGCCGCCAGTGCAATCCACGTCCCTCGGTATGCCCCGCCAGATGGCGTGCTCCAAAGGTTTCGGAAAGACCCAACTGATCCCGGGCATGCTTGAGCAGAAACGCCGCACCCAGCGTCGAACCTTCATGGGTATAGAGCCAGCCCAGTGCAGCATCGCCCTCCTCGACCCACACCGCAGCGGCAGCGCTGCGATCCTCGGCCAGTTGCTCCTCGGTGACGGCAAAGTCGGCACAGTCTGCGAGGATGGCATCAACCCGATTACGCTCACCCAGCCCCGGCAACCGCTTCTGCAGTTCGGCGCTCTGATACAGCGGCGAAGTCACCAGATGCAGACGCAGCTGCATGCGCAGAAAGCAGACAAAGCGCTCCCGGCTGGAGAACGGCGCCAACGCCATGATCCGCTGGTCGAGGCTTTCATGCAGGGCGGTGGTGCCGTTCTTGAGATGGACGGAAAGCGGTTCTGTAATGCTGTCTAATACCGAGGTCATGTCGACTCCTGGCTGATCAAAGCCATCCGGGTAGGTTGCGGATACTGGCTGATGGGGTTCATTGGCTGATGCGCCATGCTGAACGCATCACTCTCTTATATATGACGTATGAGCGGGACAGATTCGGTAATCTAAATGAGAATTTTTCTGAAAAAGGTTCATCAAACCTGAATCTATGTCTTCCTCTCCTTGGGAACATCGAGCACCAGCTCGATAATCCGGCCCCCTGCCAGCCCACAAGTCCCAGGCGTAGCGCGGGGGCGCTACACACCGGGGTAATGCGCGGCCCCTTGCGTGAGCATCCACCCGGGTTGGCGAGCGCCTGCTCGCCGACGGGGTTTGTGCCATGCGCATACCCCCCAGGCGTAGCGCGGGGGCGCTACACCCCAGGGTAGTACGCGGCCCCCTTGCGTGAGCATCCATCCGGGTTGGCGAGCGCCTGCTCGCCGACGGGGTTTGTGCCATGCGCATACCCCGCAGGCGTAGCGCGGGGGCGCTACACACCCAGGGGGACTGGAAACTTCGTCCTCGCCCCCTGGGAACGTCAAGCACCAGCTTGATGTGCGGACTGGTTCGAAACACCGCACTACCCGGCGACTCCGCGGACGAGCTGGTGCTCATCCCTCCCAGGGTTGGGTGCTACATCGCATTACTCCAGATCCCCCACCTCCACCACCCCCGCCAGGTACTTCAACTGCAACCGAGCCAGCCGGACCTGGTGACGGACGTCGGCCAGGTCGCGGCGGGCACTGTAGAGTTGATGCTGGGCGTCGAGCACGTCGAGGTTTACCCGTTCACCACCCAGTACGCTCTGCCGTGTGGCCTCGACCAGGGTGCTGGCCGACTGCACCGCCATTTCATAGGCGTGGGTGCGGGTGGCGCTGGTCTGGTACAGGTTGTACTGCCGCCGCAGTTCATTGAGCAGACTGCTGGTCTGTGCATCCAGTTCATGGCTGGCCTGCTCCAGCCGGTAAGCAGCCTGGCGTGACAGGGCACTGACCCCGCCGCCGGCAAACAGCGGCACGGTCAGCTGGATGCCGATGCTGTCGGTGTCATAGGTCTGGTTGAAGCTGGTTTCCGAGTCGGACTTGGTCTTGCGGGTGCTGGCATACAGGCTGAGTTTGGGTAGATGGCCAGCGCGGTGGCGTCTGATCGCCTGTTCGGCCACGGTCAGCCCATGGCGCTGCGCCGCCAGCTCGGGGTTACCGCTCAGCAGCAGGTCGCGCCAGGCCTCGAAGCTGCCCGGTTGCAGCGGCGCGGGGGTGTCCAGGTGGGTCAGCGGGCTCAGGCTGGCCAGCGCCACCGGCTGGCCGATGATGCTTTCCAGCTCGCGCAACGCCGCATCCACCTCATTCTCCGCCTCGATCTCCTGGGCCAGCGCCAGATCATGGCGGGCGCGGGTTTCCAGCCAGTCGGTGCGGGTACCCTCACCACCCTCCAATAGCCGCTGATTGAGGGTCTGGCGTTCAGCGTAGGCTTCACGCTGACTGCGCGCCAGATGAATCTGCTCACCGGCCAGCAACGCTTCGCTGTAACTGATGAACACCCGCAACAGCAACTCCTGACTGCGGCTGCGGAAACGCTCACTGCCCAGCAATGCACGGGCCACGCCCTGGCGATACTGGGCCCAGGCGGCCATGTCGAACAGCGGCTGCTGCAGGTTGAGCACCGAGGAATAGCTGCGGTAATCACGTTCGATGGTCTGCTCGCCGAGCTGGGTGTCCTGGGTCACATCCGACCAGTTCTGCGCATTGGTATAGGTGTAGTTCAGGCTCGGCAGCAGGGCCGCACGGCCAATCGCCTTCTCCTGTTGGTCAGCCTGATACTCCTCCACTGCCGCCAGGAAAGTCGGATCGTGGTGCAGCGCCAGGGCATAGGCATCGGACAGTTCCAGGCCCATGGCTGGCAGGCCGGGCACTGCCAACAGCAATAACAGAATGATCTTCCGCACCCTCATTCCTCCACCAGTGCCATGTGGGTGCGGTCCAGCAAGGGCTTGAACAGGTAGTTGAGCAGCGAGCGTTCACCGGTACGCACAAAGGCATCCACCGGCATGCCGGGACGGATATCCTGCCCGCTCAGTTGAACGATGCCCTCATCACTGACGCGGATCTGCATCTGGTAATACGGCAGGCCAGTGCGTTCGTCCATCAGCCGGTCAGCCGACACCAGACTCACCTCCCCTGCCACCCTCGGTGTACGGTTCTGGTTGAAGGCGACAAACATCAGCTCCACCGGCAACCCGGGGTGCAGCTTGTCGATCAGCTCGACCGGGGCCTGCGCCTCGACCAGCAGCGGCGCATCCGCGGGTACCACCTCCATCAGCGACTGACCGGGGCTGATCACCCCGCTTTCGGTGAACACGTTCAGCCCCACCACCGTGCCGCTGGCCGGGGCGCGGATCAGCATATTGTTCAGCTCGAACTCGGCCTGCTTCAGACGGCTGGCCAGATCATCACCGCGCCACTGCACATCCGCCAGTTGCTCACGCACATCACGCTGATATTCCTGCTCGCGCTGGCTGGCATTGAGCCGCAGTTCGCTGATCTGGCGTTGCAGGTTGGCGATATTGCCCACGTCCTGGGATATGTCGCCGCTCAGTTGGGCATACAGACGCTCGGTTTCCAGCAACCGGTTACGCGGGATGTAGCCATCACGGGCCAGGTCACGCAAGCCCTGCAACTGCTCCTCCAGCGACTGGCGCTGGGCCTGCTTGTGGGTCAGTGTCTCCTGCAGGCTGGCCAGCATCGACTGGCTACCCGCGATGCTTTCCTGTATCGCCGCCTGTTCCATGTGCTGCGCCTGCTGGCGGTTGTCCAGCAACTGGCGCTGTAGCGACATCAGCGGATCGAGCGCTGCACCCTTGTCCGGGCTCGCGAACAGCGCCGGAAAATCGATCTCCTGTAGTCCATCCCGCTCGGCGGTGAGCCGCGCCTCGGTGGCCAGCGTGCTGACGTACTGGGCATACAGCGATTCGTACTGGCTCCGGGCCTGGGTCACATCCAGCTGCAGCAGCACCTGCCCGGCACGTACCTGATCACCCTCGCGCACAAAGATCCGCTCGACAATGCCGCCGGTCGAATGCTGTACCACCTGGCGATTGCCCGACACCATGATATTGCCGGATACCGCCACCCCCTTGTCCAACGGCGCCATGGCCGCCCACAACAGAAAGCTTCCGAACCCGGCCAGCACCAGCCACAGACCCAGCCGGGTATAGCGCCGCTCATCCAGCGGCAACACCGGGGCGGTGGAAGGCGCAGCGTCCGACTGCACCCCAGGACTGGGAGCCACCAGAGGATGAACGCTCATGCGGGATTCTCCGAAGAAGCAGCCGTCAGCGGCATGCCGTAAGTCATGTTGAAGCCCGGACGCCGGATTGCCGCCGGGGCCGGGGCCGCAGCGGCAGCCGGTTTGCCCAGCTCCTGCAGCACCCGCGCAGTCGGGCCAAAGGCCTGCATCTGCCCATTGCGCAGCACCAGCAACTGATCGGACGCCCCCAGCAGCGCCGGCTTGTGGGTGATCACCACCAGCGTCCGGCGGTGCTGCTTGAGCGCAGAGAAGGTGTCCAGCAGCGCCTTCTCCCCTGCTTCATCCAGATTGGCATTGGGCTCATCCAGTACGATCAGTGCCGGCAGGCCGTACACCGCCCGGGCCAGGCCGATGCGCTGTTTCTGGCCACCGGACAGGCCGTTGCCACCATCCCCCAGGCGCGTGTCATAGCCCTGCGGTAGCTTGAGGATCATCTCGTGCATCCCGGCCAACTGCGCCGCATCGACCACCGCCTCGGCATCCACCTCGCTGAAGCGGGCGATATTCTCGGCGATGGTGCCGGCGAACAACTGCACATCCTGCGGCAGATAACCGATATGCGGCCCCAGTGCCGCCTTGTCCCAGCTATGCAGGTCGGCGCCATCCAGACGGATCTTGCCGGCCACCAGTGGCTGCGCCGCCACCAGGCAACGCGCCAGACAAGACTTGCCCGACCCCGACGGCCCCAGCACCCCCAGCAGACTGCCGGCCTCCAGCGCAAAACCGACATTGCCCAGCACCGGCGTGCGACCACCCGGCGCGGTGGCGACAATCCGCTCCACCTGCAACTGGCCCTGGGGCGTCGGCAACGCCATACCCGCCACACGCGGCGGCATGCTGCCCAGCAGCTGGCTCAGCCGTTCATAGGCCTGGCGCGCGGAACTCCATTGCTTGAGCGCGGCAATCAATTGATCCAGCGGGCTCAACACCCGGCCCACCAGAATCGAACCGGCGATCATCATGCCCGGCGAAATCTCCCCGGAGATCGCCAGCAACGCGCCCAACCCGAGCATCATCGATTGCAGCCCCAGGCGAATGCCCTTGGACCAGGCACTGACCACCGCGGTCCTCTCGCTGGCCAGCCCCTGGTACGCCAGAAACCCCTTGTGTTGCTCCAGCCAGCGTGCGCGCATCTGCCCGAGCATACCCATCGCCTCGATCGCCTCGGCATTGCGCAGATCGGCCTCGGCATGCTGGGTCGCCTGGATCGACAACCGCCCGGCCTCGCGCAACGGCAGCCGCGCCATGCGCTGGTTGAGCCAGGCCAGCGCCATGAGCACCACCGCACCGGCCAGCGCCAGGCCGCCCAGCCACGGATGAAACAGGAAAATCACCAATAGATAGATCGGAAACCACGGCGCATCGAACAGCGCGAACAGTGCATTGCCCGAGGCGAACTGGCGCAGACTGGTCAGATCCTTGAGCGCCTGCCCGGCCGAGGTGCGGCCGGTTTTCAGGTTGGTCTCGAACGCCGCCGCATACACCCGCTGGTTGAGCTGCATGTCCAGCCGCGTGCCCAGGCGGATCACCACAAAGCTGCGCAACCACTCCAGCAGCCCCATAAAGCCATACATCGCCACCACCATGATGGTCAGCATCAGCAGCGTCATCTGGCTGCTGGAGGCCAAAACCCGATCGTAGACCTGCAACATATAGAGGGCCGGGGCCAGCATCAGCATATTGATGATGGCGCTGAACAGACCAATGCTCCAGAACCCGCTTTTATAGGTCTTGAGTGCGACAAGGATTTCCTTGCCGGGCACGGCGGTGGGCGTGCTCATGGTTTTTTACCTGCCGGCGACTCCTCGCCAACCTCTGCCTTGGCGACCGGCTGTGCGGGAGCGGGTGAATAACCGCCCGGCACAGCTGACTGCCAAGCCGTCACTGCCAGATGGGAAATGGCCGGAGCCGACACACGGGCACGCTGAGCGCGGGCGGTGGCAGTACTGAAAAACCAGCGCCCCAGCACCGGCGGAATGGCCCCGCCCTGCCCCGCCAGCACCGCCACCGTCGGCACCTGTCCCACTTTGCGTTGAAAAGGCGGCTGACCGGCGGAAACCTCCGGCATAACCGTCTCATCCAGATAATGAGAATTGTTAACACTTAATTTCGGCGAAAAACCCGTCTTCTTGCGGGATTTTGCAGTTTTCATGATTGACCCACTCATGGCTATCCGGGAAAATCCCGGAACCGGCACAACCCGCGTCCGCGAAAACTCAGGTTGTGCCGGGTGTTTCAGAGGCGGATAAAAGAGCGATCTTTTATCCGTTTTTTATTGCCTGGCGATCAGGCTGCCAGCAGGTAGTCATCGAACTCGGGAATGCCGACCAGTTCAGAGAGGGATGCAACGCCAAGATCTTCGATGCTGTCGTTCAGGTCGATGCCATAGATATCTTCCAGAACAGCGAACAGGCCGCCATAGCCAGGCGTACCGTGCAAACCGCTCGGGTAACCTTCCAAGGAAGAGTTCATCAACCCCCAGATCACATCGTGAACCGAATACTGCCCGGTATCTCCAATCGCGCTGACCAGCGGATCATCGAAGTTGATGGTCAGGAACGGGTCTACAACATTCCCAACAGCATCCAGGCCACCACCGAAGGAAATTGCATCCACGGTGCCACTCAGGACATGGGTCGGGAAATCGTAGGTGATACTGCCATAAACCGAGATGGCGTAGCCGTTTCCGGTCGTGAACCCATAGGTGTCCCCCGAGAAACCGGACGCCACACCACCGGTAAAGAAACCACCAGTATTGCCAGGGTGAGTCCCAGGAACGCCCTCATCAGCCCAAGCTTCGAGTACATCCTTGAGAGAGTCCTCGTAGCTATACCCTGCCGGATACAGGGTGCCATTCTCGCTGTAGTCGATTGTTGCATTAAAAGTAGTAGTCATAGTGAAACTCCACCTTTCTTCAATGTGGCCATTGACTGGCCGATTTAAAGTTGCGCCAAAACGCTCGTTTCAGTGGCTTTATCGAACGCCACTATTCCCTCTGGGTGACCAACAGCATCACCCATTCAGAATTTCAACTCCAACCCGGCTTGTACCGTACGGCCGGGAGCGTAAGTGCGTGACATCGAGTCCGAGTAAGCACTGAGGTAATTCTCGTCACGGAGATTCTCCACTGCCAGGCTGATGGCAAAAGTGTCCACCGGCTGATACTTGGCGTAGAAGTCCCAGGTGGTATAGGAATCCCACAGGTCATAATTACCCTCATAGTGGCTGACGGTATCGCCCTTGGCACGGCTATAACGGATACCCATATCCAGTGTGCGATTGAACAACCGGATACCGGCATGGGCACCATGCTGGTCCAGCGGCATATAGGCAGCGGTGTTCAGCACCACATCGATACCGCAATAGCTCATGGCATCCAGCTTCTCCTGGAAGGAGCCATAGCCTTCGGCTATTGCTTGCAGATGCTCCGGTGTCATGCTGCCATCTTCATTGGGTTGATCGTATCGGATACTTTGGCTACCTACCGGGAAGACCTTCGAACAGAATTTGTTTTCACCACTCAGGTATTTTGTATAGTTGAGCCCGCCATACCAGAGGCCTGCGTCGTAATTGGTTTCCAGCTCAATGCCTTTGAACCGGGTTTCCGTCAGGTTGTTCTGGAAGAAGGTGTTACCGAGCCCTATACCAGCAGGCTGCCCAGGCAGCGTATTACTCATGATGGTGGTGATATAGTTATCTGCCTTGGTGGAGAAGTAAGCCATCTTCAGACCCAGGCGATCATTATCCTGGAGCAGGTTCTGGCGCAGAATATTGAAGCCCAGTTCCCAACTGGTGGAGCGCTCGGCATCCAGTAGTGGGTTGGGATACATATAGGAGCTGGAACTACCACCATGGTCCCCTTCCCATAGAGTTTCAGTCAGCGACGGAGGGCGGAAGCCCTTGCCCCAGTTACCGAAGAACTCAAGCCATTCCAATGGTTTATAAGCTGCAGACAGGAATGGAGAAAACCGTCCCATACTGCGGTCTACGTCATATTCATAGCGATGGTATTCATCGGCCCAAAATGACTTGAATCGGTCAGAATCCTGATAGCTAGGCTCAGCGCTGGACTTGATCGTTTCAAACCATGCTGCAACTGCAGCCTCATTCCCCTGTCGTCCTAATGCACAGCCAGTTGCATTGACGGCGTTATTCTGATTTCTTCCACAGAAATAACTGGTAAAAGTAGCAAGCCTGTTTCCTGAGTAGACACTTTGCGCCCCCGGAACAGTCGTATTTCCACGTAGGTGATACCAGTCATAACGCAACCCGGCCTTCAGGGTAAAAGGCCCTCTCTGGAAAGTCAGCGAGGCAAAGGCGCTCGCTACATCGCGCAGACCATTGGGATTCAGGTTGTTGCCCACCTGCTCATCCAGGAAAGGCGTACTAACCCCGTCCCGATCAGCTCTGTTTCTGGACTTCCCCTCATCCTGAAACCACTCAATGCCATAATTGGCCGACAGTTCTGCGCCCGGCATATTGATCTGGAAAACCGAGGTATTTTCCAATTGAAAACCCAAGGTGTCAGTGCGGCTGGTAGTAGTCTGACGCATACCGGACAGGCAGGTATTCTTGGCAAAGTCATCAAGCTCTCCCTGGCAGAGATTGTATTGCCAGTAAGTGTCCGCCATGGCATTGGGGCCAGGGTTGTTGACCCGTTCATTCTCAGTACTGACAAAATAGATCTTGGCATTCAGGTCAATCAGCGGATTGCTTGGAGAGAAGGCGTAGTCCAGCGCATAGGAAGAGCTGTTGGCCTCTGCCCGCCCGAACCCTCGATAGGGCTCATCCCTGTTGAGGCGATAGAAAGTGTCGGAGACATTGTTATAGGAGTTGCTCGTATCCACATAGGTGAATTGCAGACTCTGCTCATCAGTCAGCTTCAACCGAGCCTTGGCCAGCCAGGAGTCCTGTTGTTGGTCGGAATAGCGTACCTCTTCGATACCTTCTATATCCCAGACGCCTGTCGTAGGGCTAGGGTTGCCCCGACCCCGGTTACCCATGCTGTACTCGCCCAGCTTTTTCTGACTACGTGCCGCCAATAACTCAAGACGATCCGAAAGACGACCGGCTACCGCCACACTGCCGAGAAAGTGCGCACCATTGGCGTCACCGCCGATTCCTGTTCCGCCACGCAAACGCACGCCGTGATCCTGACCCGGCAGGATAATATCGTCATAGTCCAGCGTCTTGAAGTTGGCGCTGCCGGCAATGGCGTTGGCGCCGTATACCCCGGCACTGGGACCTTTTTCTATGACCACGCTGCTGAGCAGTTCAGAGTCGATATACATCTGACCATTGCGCTGCTGGTGGCCACTTTCCACGTGGTTCTGGCGCATACCGTCGATCATCATATTGACCCGACCAAAGTCCTGCATCCCGCGGATATTCACTGACAGGCCCGGATCATGGCGGTTGACCGCACTGGTCACGCCGGGTGTATCCGCCAACATATCGGCAGCATGGCGTGGCGGGCGCTTGTCGATCTGTTCGCGGGTAATCACTGAGACGGAGCGCGGCTCCTGGTAGACCCACTCCCCATCATTGCCGGTCGGGGTGCCATGCACGCTGATGGGCGCCAGTTCGAGTGCCTGGCCCTGCGCCAGCAAGTGGATGGTTGGACGGGCACTTTGCGACTGCGGCTGGTAACGGAAACCCACGCCGGTACCGGCCAGCAACTGCTGCAGGCCCTCATTCAGACTGAGACGACCATGCACACCGGGGCTGGCCAGGCCGTTGAGGCTGACGCCCTCGGTGAACACATCCGCACCGGTCTGGCTGGAGAACTGTGCAATCGCCGTGGCCAATGACTGCGCCGCGATATTGAAATCATGCATTGCCTGCAATGGCTGGCCCTGGCTGACGGCCGTAGCTGGCGCCGCTTGCTGGGCCTGCACATGGCCCGCCCCCACCAGCCCCAGCACACCAACCTGCACGGCAATGACCAGCAATCGCCGGGTTGGCGGCCAGATGGCCTGGGAGATTGTCACATCATGGGGAGGCTGGCTCTGGTTGTTGCTCCGCTTCATTACAAAACGCCCTTTCCGGTTAACGATAATAGTTATCAGTTGTATATGTATTACCGGATGAGGAACGAAAAACGGTAAAAAACACCCGAACTTTTTTGCCTGATTTCTTATTTCCCAGTCAAAAAGTCATCAGAATAAATATAAGCCTTTGTTTTTAAGCAAATAAAAAAACCAACCGAGCTCAGAAAACTGTAAAAATCCCAGGACACCCCTCAGGATGGCCTGCCAATACTGCAGGCTACTGCGCAGCCTGGCGGGCCAGGAACAGCTGCAGGTGTGTCACTGAAGGGAGAGGAAAGGGAAATATTGTGGAACAACGGCAGTGCTTTCCGAGACCGGGCAGGTGCCTGGTACAAAGCGACCCGCTGTGGGCATAATGGCACGCAGAATCTGCCATTGCAGGCAGGCATCTCCGTGAATAGTCGCATGAGGCAGGGTCACTGGGCCCGCTTGGGCATACTGTCGCCAACTGGCCTATCCTAGGTAGGGCTTGGACAGTTTCCAATTACGTCACTCATTCAATCCACAGGAGTTGTCATGATCCGTACACTCGTCGTTGCCTCCACCCTTCTCTTCGCCGGCACACAGGCCTTTGCCGCTGATTGCGCCGTTACCATCGACTCCACCGACCAGATGACTTGGGATACCCCGGCAATCGAGGTCAGCAAGAGTTGCGAGGAGTTTTCCGTCACCCTGCACCACTCGGGCACCCTGGCCAGCAACGTCATGGGCCATAACTGGGTACTGACCAAGGCCGCCGACCTGCAAGCCACCGCCACCGATGGCATGGCTGAAGGTCTGGACAAGGATTACGTGAAACCCGACGATGAGCGGGTCATTGCCCATACCAAGATAATCGGCGGTGGCGAGTCCGATACTGTCACGTTCTCCGTATCAGATCTGAGCGAGGGTGAAGAGTACGCCTATTTCTGTTCCTTCCCCGGCCACTTCGCCATGATGCGCGGCACCCTGACCCTGGTGGATTGACCGAGGACACCAGCTCCAGAGCCAAGTCAGCTTTAGTTTGATAAAACCGCTTGACTTGCAAATGATAATCGTTATTATTGAGACGTCATCGCGAGATGGCTGTGATAACAGAATGCCAAGCGGCGGACGGTTATCTCCTCATCAGGCTAATCACGGATTGGGCCCGTTCTCTGAACGGGCCATTTTTTTGCCTGTCATCTCAAGATCAGTAAACCAGTTTGATACCACCTGGAAGATGGGCGATACGCAATTGATGTTGCTCACTCAGCAGTTGCAGGGCCTTGTCGAGACTGTCGAGATGGAATGCAGCGGTAACCGGCTGCCCGGCAGCATGCTTGTCGAGCAGGATGATCCGCTCGCGGCTGAAGTTGTTCAGGTCGTCGATGACGCCGCCCAGCGGGGTGTCGTCATAACTCAGTAACCCTTTGGTCCAACTGGCAGCGCTGCTTGCCGGCTGGGCAAGCTTCTCGATATCTCCCGTGCGATGGTAACGGACGCTCTGCCCCTCATGCAGAACCTGTCGTCGAGGTTCACCTTGCGGCTGATATTCCGGCAGGCTGATCAGCACGCTGTGTTCCAGGACGCTGAGCAGGCCATGATCGGCATCCTCACGCTTGAGCAGAAACACCGTACCCAGCGCCCGGTTGGTCCCACCTGCGGCTTCGACCACAAAGGGGCGCGGCTCCTGGGCATTCTGCGGCACCGGGCTGAACAACGCCTCCCCTCGCAACAAGCGGACATGCCGCTCCTGCTGGTTGTACTCCACGGCAATGGCGGTTCGCCCGCTGAGCATGACGCTGCTGCCATCATGCAGCTGTATTTCCCGGATCTCACCCTTGGCCGTGTAATGATCGGCGCTTATGTGCAACCAGGCGGGTTGCCAGCCCAGCGCCAGCCCACCCAGCAGCACCAGGCAGGCCAATGCCTGGGCGGGACGTGCGCCAGGCAACCAGCGCCATGATGGGCGCCAACGCTGGCGCGGCGGACGGGGGATCTCTGCGGTAAGCAGCGGCGGCAATTCAGCACTGACTTCCCAGGCCCGCTCCGCCTCGGCGAGGGCCATGCCATGCGCGGGATCGAGCCGCAGCCACTGCTCCAGCTCCCGCTGCTGAGCGGGGCCGAAGGTATCGAGCTGTTGCTTGATCACCCAGTCAACGGCTGTACGCCGAATGAGTTGCTTGTCAGACAGGTTCACGGTTGCGGCTCTTTTAGGTATATGAAGAAATTCAAGCATTCTCTTATATTTGACGGATGGCGCTCCACTTTCGATAAAACACGCTGTCTACCGGTCATCTTCCAGATGCCGCATAACCAGTTCCAGGGCAATGGCCATGTGTTTCTGTACCGAGCTGACAGAGATATCCAGGCGGGCAGCCACCTCCTTGTAACGCAAACCCTCGATACGCCCCAGCTGAAAAACCTGTTGGGTACGCAGTGGCAATTGCCGGACCACGTCATGCAGGCGCTCGATGGAGGACAGGCTCATCACCTGCAGCGCCGGATCGGCCAGCGGGTCCTCATGCACATGCAGGTCCTCCGGCATCACCGTATCGGTTCTGCTGACCGCATGGCTGCGCAGATGATCGATGACCAGATGATTGGCTACCGTATACAGATAGGCCAGGGGCTTTTCCACGCCGCCCTTCTGTTGCAGCAGGGCAAACAGTCGGGCGAAGCTTTCATGGGTCAGATCGGCGCTGAGTTCCGGATCATTGGTTTTCAGCAGGATGTACCGCGTGACTTTGCTGGCGTAGGCCCGGTAATACTGGTGTGCCTGATCGATTGCCATGCTCTCCCTTGGCCAGTCGAGGAATGCAAATAGATGATATTGTTTATCATTTGCATGCGGGTAGCAAGACGCCACCTGCGTCGATCAGAGTGCTTTCACTGACTGATCCGCTCCTCCGGCACATAGATCATCCGCCCATCATTGAGCCGATAGGTAATTCCTGCCCGGCTGCCCTGCCCTTCGCCAATGTCGCCGCTGGCCTCGTAGCGGGTCAGCTCCTCACCGTCCTTGATGGTCATGCGCATGTCACTCTGCCCGGGGTTCTCGATGACCACCACATTGTCCTGGGTAAAGGGGTTGAGCGGGTTCTGCACGATAATGACCAGCAGAATGCCGATCACCACCAGAAACAGGTCGATCAGGTTGACCATGGACAGCAGCGGATCATCTTCATCCTGTTCGAGAAAACGCATCAGCCACTCTCCCCAGCACGCTCCAGCGCGCGCAGTTCCTGCAACAACCAGCGTCGGCGAATGGTGAGAATGAAGAAGCTGATGCTGGCCGCCAGCAGCGCCAGGATCACTGCGGAGAAGGCCACCACCAGATTGTCGCCAATGCCCTGGGCATCGCTGCGGGTCAGGGCCAGCAAGGCCGGCCCCATGGGAATCATGGTGGCGACCAACCCCAGCATCGGGGCACTGCGGGAGGTGATGCGCAACCATTCCAGGCGCTGCATGATGTGCAATTCCAGGTCATCGCTGGTGCCACCATGGCGTTGTTGCCAGACGGCCAGTAGTGGCCGGTAGCGGCCCCGCTGGCGTTGCCAGGCTTCCATGGCGAAGCTGCCCAGGGCGATCAGTGAGTAGATCAGCGCGAGGATGATCAGCAGCAGTACCGGTGTGAGGAACCAGCGGGTGAGTTCATAGAGGGTGACTTCCAGCGCGTTCATATTGTTTCCGCTTCAGGTGTGTTCATGGAGGTATTGCGATTGGCTCGCTGCTGTCGCCAGGCGCCGACCAGGATGCAGCCAAGCATTCCCAGCAGCCCGGCCCAGATACGCCAGGGTGTCTCCATCTCGCTTTGGGGCGTGACCTCCTGTAGCACCTGGCCGCGCACGGCGGTACTGTCAGCGGGCTGGTCGATGGCCTGCTCCGCAGGGCGATCCCGGCTCTGCGGCTCACTGGCGGCGGCGCCGCCGAGGCCGAAGCCGGCGGCCATGTCGTTGATGAACTCGACGGTCAGTGCCGCGCCGCTATCGGCGCCATGCTGCTGGGTCAATTCCTGCCAGCGCTCGACCAGTTCACGGCGGGTCTGCTCATCGGCATCCCAGTAGTCCTTGCGAATTGCCTCGACCATCCGTTCGATCAGCTGCGCCTGGGCGGTCGGGTTGTGCTGCTCGAACCATTGGCCCAGGCCCAGTTCGCGCTGGTCCTGCACATAGGTGTCATGCACCGCCTGCCATTGGTCGGCACGCACCATGGCGCTGTCCGCCGCCTGCCAACCCCACAGGTTGTTGACGATGTTCAGCAACTCCAGCGTCCCGGCATAACCTTCCTGCTGCATGGCATCGATCCACTGGGGATTGAGGTAGCGGCTGCGCAATTCACTGGCAAGGAACCGGGCCGCGCCGGTGGTGCGCGGTGCGTTCTGGCGCAGATCGGCGATATACAGCGCCGGGGCTTCGCCATTGAGTTGCCGCACCGCCTGGGACAGCCCACCAAGGTATTCGAAGGGATGGTCGGTGGACAGCAGCCCGTTGACCGTGGAGGAGCGGGCGAGCACCGCGGCCTGCACCCCCTTGAGCTGTTCGGCAAACAGATTGCCCCCGGGCAATGGCCCGACCGGCCCCGCACTGCCGTAGCCGTGTTGCAAGCGCTGCAGGAACTGCTCGGCCAGCACCGAATCATCCTCCCAACGGGTGGAATCCAGAGCCAGCTGACTAACGCCGCTACCGTAATCACCGGGTGCGTTACCGAAGATGCGGATGCTGGCCAGCTGGCTTGCCGGTTCGCTGTCCAGCCCCTGCTCTTGCAGGCGTGCAGCCAGCGCCCGACTGTTGGCCGCCACCGGGTTGTCCGCTTCGTCCAGTTGCGCCAACCGTTCGATGGCGTCGGCCAGCAGGTTCATGAATCCGTCGAACTGATCGCGGTACACGCTGGTGACCTGCAGCACCACATCGATACGGGGCCGCCCCAGCTCGCTGCGTGGAATGATCTCCAGCGCGCGCACCCGGCCACCGTCGTCCCACCGCGGGCGCAATCCCAGCGCGTGCAGCACCTGGCTTTCGAGAATACCCAGATGACGCATGGCTTCGGAAGACCACAGGCTGAAGGCCAGCTTGTCCGGTGTCTGGCCATGATGCTCATCGCGGTAGGCTTGCAGCAACTGCTCCAACGCCTCTTCGCCGGCGGCGTAAGCCGTTGCCGTGGGCAACTTGTCGGCTTCAAAGGCGTACAGGTTGCGACCGCTGGGCACCTGCGGATTGCGCACTGGGTCGCCCCCCGGCCCCGGCGCGACAAAACGGCCGCCCAGCCCGTCCAACAGTGCCTCGACCTCGCCTGTCTTGGCCAGATTGCGTTCATGCTCGCGGGCCTGCAGCAGCCAGTCGCGCAGCGCGGCATCCTCCACTCGTTCGATGGGCGCGCCTTGCAGCAGGTGATGTTCGAGCAGACGGTAGGCTGGCGTGTTCTGCAGCTCGGCAAAGTCCAGTGCCTCCGGCTCACCACTGTCGAACGGCGCGCCGCTGGCTACCGCTACCGCCTGCCGGAAAGGTTCGCCCAGTTGCTGCAGCACGGTACTCAACCGGTGTTCGGCTGCAGCTGGCTCTCCGTAGGTATGCAGGCCCAGCGGCAGGCTATCGGCCGCCAGCTCATGCAGATGATCGTGCAGGATGGCGAAGAAAGCGGTGAAGTCTTCCTTTGCTGTCCCTGCATCCCAGCCCAGGTCAGCCAGCATGCCCTGCGCAGCTACCTGTTCGAGAATGGCATCGGCGGTCTGCTCGCGTACCGCGCCCTCTTCCAGTTGCTGGTACTGGTGGATGAGGTCATGCAGATCACGCAGCTCGTCGTACAGTCCGGCCGGTGCAAAGGCGGGTGTCTGGTGACTGATCACCACCGCCCGGCCACGTCGCCGCGCCTGGATGGCTTCGCCGATGTTGTCCTGGATATAGGGATAGAACACCGGCAGATCACCCAACGCCAGAAACGGATAATCCGTTACCGCCAGCCCGCGGTCCTTGCCCGGCAGCCATTCCTGGGTGCCATGGGTGCCGAAGTGAATCAGCGCGTCGGCCTGCCCACGGATCAGCAGATAGGCCGCCAGATAGATATGGTCCGGCGCTACCGCCGTATCATGATAGGCCTCGCCGGGGCGGCCGGCCCGGGGCGGCTGTGGCATCAGCAGCAGATTGCCCAGCTGTGCGCGGGGAATGATGAAGTGCGGCTGCCCATCGATCTGCTGCACGGCCCAGTGGCTGGCCGGATCCCCCCAACGCTGCTGCAATTGTTGTTGCAGCGCTTCGTCCAACCCCTGCAACCACTGCTGGTAGGCACTCAACGGCACCGCAGCGGCCAGCCCATCGCTGTGCAGCGTGGCCAGGGTCTCGGGGCGGTAATAGCCCCCCAGCAGCCGCTGCCCGAGGGCGATGAACTGCTCTTCATCGACCGCGGGTATCCGATAGCCGGCCTCGGCCAATGCCGTGCTCAGCGCCGCCAGGCTGCGCGGCACATTCAGGTGGGACGCCGCCAGGTTGCGCTCGCCGTCGGGGTGGTTCCAGAACAGCAAGGCCAGTTGCTTCTGCGCTGGCGGCAGATCCTGCAATCGTACCAGGCGGTCGATCTTGTCCAGCAGCGCTGCGGCCTGCTCCGGGATCAGCTTTGGTTCACCCTGCCCCACTACGCCGATCACCAGGGGGTCGCTCAGCCCCCAGGTTTCCGGTACCCCCAGCAGCGGCGCTACCGCATGGGTGGCAATACCGGAGGGCGACTGACGCCAGTCTTCCAGGCTGCTGCGTTGAATGAAGCTCTGCAGCACCGGAATACCCAGCGCCAGGAATTCGGCCTGACGCGCCGCGCCGTTTTGCAGGTGGGTGAGATTGACCAGTGCCCGCAGCTCGGCGGGCTCGGCTACCTGGCTCAGCGCCTGCGGGTCCTGGCCGTCGACCCAGAACACCAACGGCGCCTGACCGCGGCTCTCGCTGGCGTCGATCAGCTCATCCAGCAGCGCCAGTTCGGCGTCGGCAATACTACTGCCGTGGATGATGAAGCCGACCCGTGGCGCCTGACCTGGCCAACGCGTACTGCCCCAGCGCAGATAATCCTGCACATCATCGAACAGTATCGGCGCCGCGGGATGGTAGAAGCCGACTGTCGGCAGCGACTGCGGTGGCGGCAGTGCGGAAGGATCTTCTCCGCTGCGCAGGGCCTGCCAGTAATCGAACATCCGGCGCAGGTTGGTCTGGCCGCCATTGCCGTAGTAGCCAATCAGTTGCCTGGCGTGCTGGGGCGGCAGGTTGCCGAAAGCCGGCGGCCCGCCGCCAACCCGAATCCACGGCGTGGCCACCTGCTCGAGCCGGTCGCCGAGAAAGGCCTGCATCTGCGCCAGGTCGTTGGGCCGGGGGGTATCGAGGATCAGCAGCCCAGCCGCCAGCTCGGCCGAATCGGCTTCCCCGCTGATATAACGGTTATCCAGCGTCAGCCCGACATCCCCGGCCCATTGCTGCAAACGCGCCACCTTGCCCGGTAGCACGAAGTCGTTGCTCAGCACGCGGATATCCGCTGCGGCCTCGGCCCACGCCTGACTGCCGCCACCTGTCAGCAGCAGCAGGATCAATATGAGTCTGCCCATGTTCAGAAACTCATGCTCAGACCGACGTGAAAAGTACGCCCGGGCTCGGGATAGTTGAACAGCGCATTGTCATCGGCCAGGCGCTCATCACCGATGTTCTCGATACCACCACGCAGGGTCAGGTCAGGTGTCAGTTGCTGGCTCAGTTCCAGGTGCCAGAGGCTGTAGGCCGGCAGGCCATAGGCAACATTGCGACTGTAACCGAGCTGGCTGCCGACGTACTCGCCACGCAGCTGGGCGCTGAAGCGGTCATGGGGAGCCCACTTCAGGTGGGTATTGGCCAGATGCCGCGAGCGCCCGGCCAGGCGTTGATCGGCACTACGGTCGATGGCATCCAGGTAGGTGTAGTTGATGCCCCAGTGCAGGGACGCCGGCAGATCGAGTTCGCCGCCCAGCTCAAGCCCACGGATGCGGGCCCGGTCGACATTGTCATAGTTGCGCAGCTCCTGCCCGCGAATGCCGCAATCAGATACACAGATAGTCTGGATCAACCCCCGCAGGTTGTTCTGAAATATCCCGGCCGAGGCCGACCAGCCACTGCCGACATAGTCTGCAACCAGCTCATAGGTGGTATTGATTTCTGGTTTGAGGTCGGGGTTGCCACGGATGGTGAACTGGCCACCGCCGCCGATCGCCTCGTAGCCGGGCGCCAACTGCTTCAATGTCGGCGCCTTGAACCCGCGCCCACCGCCGCCCTTGATGGTCAGACCATCCTCCCGGCTGTACACCAGATAGGCGCGCGGGCTCTTCTGCCAGCCGTAGTCCTGGTGCTGGTCGAAACGGCTGCCCAGCAGCAGTGACCAGTCCCCATGCAACTGGATCTCATCCTGCAGGAACAACGCCCGATGCACCGCCTTGGCCTTGCCGGCGGTCAAGGTCAGGCTGTCATCCTCCAGCTGTTCACGCCGCCACTCGCCACCGAGACTGAGGAGGTGACGGCCATCCAGTGGCAGGGTGACGCTGGCATCGGCGATATCATCGGTCATGGACTGCCAGGGGTTGGTCGGCGTCTGCCCCCGGGTATAGCTGTTCTCACGCTCGAGTGTATTGCGATAGGCACGCAAGGTGGTCTTGCCCCAGCTCCAGTTACCGGTATGGCTCAATGAGAGCTGCTCACGCTCGATATCATCCTGCGATTCGTACTCCGGGGCGGCCGGCGCGGCACTGCGCATATTGCGCCAGCGATCCTCACGGCCACGCCCCAGGGAGAGGTCGATCTGCTGTGCGGTATCCGGAGTCCAGCTCAGGGTCACACTGGCGCTTTGCGACTCGCGCCCTTCCAGTTCGGACAATGCCGGGTCGTCCCGGCCGGCGGTCTCCTGGCGCTTGCGGCTTTCACCGGTAAAGGTCAGCCCCAGGACCTCCGGCACCAACGGGCCACCGGCGTACACCCCCAACTGGTGGGTCTGACCACCATGACTGTGATCGGGCACACCGCCATTGAGCGTTATGTTGCCCAGCCACTTATCGGTTGCCTTGCGGGTAATCACATTGACCACCCCGCCCAGCGCCTCGGAGCCATACAACGCGGACATCGGGCCCCGTACCACTTCGATACGCTCGATGGCCTCCACCGGCACCCAACCCAGATCGAAGTCGGCATGGGCAATGGCGCTGGCGGCGGTATTGATCCGTTGGCCGTTGATCAGCACCAGCGTCTGCTCGGCATCCATACCGCGGATGCTGATCCCCCGTCGTCCCAGGCCGATACCGCTGAACTGCACGCCGGGCGTGCCACGCAAGGCATCTTCCAGATCCTGCACCGGACGGCTGGCCAGATCCTCACGGTTGATCACCGTGATACTGGCCGGTGCATCCTGCAGGGAGCGCTCGGTATTGGTGGCTGTCACCACCAGCGATTGCAGATCGAGAACATCGGCATTGGCGGCTACCGGCAACAAAGCCAAGGTTGCAGACAATGACAACAGCGATAAACGGCGAGAGGGAATTGACGTCATGGGCCCATCCTGATGGCTGTGGAGGAAAGGGCCGAAACACTATCATGTTATACTATAACAAAACAACAGAGTAAGATGTCATCGCCGAAGACGCGTGCCTGGGCGTCCAGTCGAGACCAACCCTGAAGACATGTTGGGGGGCGAGACGTGATATTGCCCTGGGACGGGCGTTGTTTAGGGAGGAGAAACGCTGGATAGAAGCAGACAACCGATTGACGGCGACCCTGAACGCAAAAAGCCCAGCTTTTCAGCTGGGCTTTTTGCGTTTGTCTGGCGGAGAGCGAGGGATTCGAACCCTCGATACGCTATTAACGTATACACACTTTCCAGGCGTGCTCCTTCAGCCACTCGGACAGCTCTCCGCAATCCCGGTACTGGAGCTTGCCAGTTCCGAGGCGCGCTAATGTACCCAAACGAGGACAGTTTGGCAAATCCTATTTGCAGACATAGCCCCAGCCAACCTGGTCATCTCGCTTGCTCCCCTTTCCATAGGTAAAGCAGCCCGGCCCTACAAGCCTGATCGGTACACCGGGTATCTCGGTGGGCAGCGTTCCCCGAAGCGGTTGATGCTGAGCGTCGAATGGAGGGCTACCTCTTCCGGGATCTTCGTGGCTATAATGTTACATTATTACATTATACATGCGTGATCCCATGACCGAGCAAGAACTGCTTCAACAGCCCTCCGATGCCTACATGAACGACCAGCAACAGGCGTTCTTCCGCGAGCTACTGCTGGCCGAGCGGCGTGATCTACAGACACGTATTGCCAATGAGTTCGACGGGCTCCGCCACCACGAGCCAAGCAGCGATCCCGCTGACGTCGGCAGCGCGGAAGAGCAACGCCAATGGCAACTGCGGATGCTCGAGCGCGAAAAGAAGCTGCTCGACAAGATCGACCAGGCGCTGGAACGGCTGGCCCGTGGTGAATACGGCTGGTGCGAGGAAACCGGCGAACCGATCGGCCTTCGCCGATTGCTGCTGCGCCCTACCGCCACGCTGTGCATCGATGCCAAGGAGCGGCAGGAAAAGAAAGAAAAACATCAACGTGATACCTGAGGCTTGCCAATGACTGATCGACTCCCTGTCACCGTGCTGTCCGGCTTTCTTGGCGCCGGCAAGAGCACGCTGCTCAACCATGTACTGAAGAATCGCGAGAACCGCCGCGTCGCGGTGATCGTCAACGACATGAGCGAAATCAACATCGACGGCAGCGAAGTGCAGCGCGACGTGAGCTTGAATCGTGCCGAAGAGAAGCTGGTGGAAATGAGCAATGGCTGCATCTGCTGCACCCTGCGCGAAGACCTGCTGGAAGAAGTCAGCCGGCTGGCGCGGGATGGGCGGTTCGACTATCTGCTGATCGAATCCACCGGCATCTCCGAGCCACTGCCGGTGGCCGAGACCTTTACCTTCCGCGACGAGCAAGGTCGCAGCCTGTCTGATCTGGCGCGCCTGGATACCATGGTCACCGTGGTCGATGGCGTCAATTTCCTGTGCGATTTCCATGAATCGCAGAGCCTGGCCAGCCGTGGCGAGACCCTGGGGGAGGAAGACGAACGCTCGATCACCGACCTGCTGATCGAGCAGGTAGAGTTCGCCGATGTGATTCTGATCAGCAAGATCGACCTGATCTCCAGCGCCGAACGCGAGGAACTGATGGCGATCCTGCGTGGCCTCAACACCCATGCGGAGATCCTGCCGATCAGTATGGGGCAGGTGCCTCTGGGGAAAATCCTGGATACCGGCCGCTTCGATTTCGAGCGTGCTGCACAGGCACCGGGCTGGCTCAAGGAACTGCGCGGCGAGCACGTGCCGGAAAGCGAAGAGTATGGCATCGCGTCCACCGCCTACCGTGCCCGCCGGCCGTTCCACCCGCAGCGCTTCTACGAGTTCCTTACCCGCCCCTGGGATAACGGCAGGTTGCTGCGCTCGAAGGGCTATTTCTGGCTGGCCAGTAAATACCGCGACGCCGGCAGCTGGTCTCAGGCCGGTGGCCTGATGCGCCATGGTCTTGCGGGGCGTTGGTGGCGCTTCGTACCGAAGGCACAGTGGCCGCAGGATGACGAGGGATTGCAGACGGTCCTGGAACACTGGCATGACCAGGCCGGCGACTGCCGGCAGGAGCTGGTATTCATCGGTCAGAACATAGATTTTGCACGCCTGACCAGCGACCTGGATGCCTGCCTGCTGGATGATCAGGAAATGGCCGCAGGTGTGCAGGCCTGGGAGCAGTTGCCCGATCCGTTTGGTGCCTGGCACGACAATACCGCCTGATACGGTCCTCATCATTGCAGACTCGCCAGTCACCGCTATCTTGTTACACTGCCAGACTGCGCCGGTTCCGCCCGGCTGACTTCAACCGATGAGGACTCTTCGATGAGCGAGCTGGTTTCCTACAGTTTTTCCGATGGTATCGCCCGGCTGGGCCTGGACAACGGCAAGGTCAATGCCCTTTCGCCGGCCTTGTTCGAGGCCTTCCATGCGGCGCTGGACCGGGCCGAGCAGGATCGGGCAGTGGTGGTGATCAGCGGCAAGCCAGGCATCTTTTCCGGTGGCTACGATCTGCAGGTGATGACCTCCAGCCCCGCAGCCGCCAGGGAGCTGGTCGCCACCGGCTCGACCCTGTCCCGCCGGCTGCTGGCCCATCCGTACCCGGTGGTGGCGGTCTGTACCGGTCATGCAATTGCCAAAGGTGCGTTCCTGCTGCTGTCGGCCGATTACCGCATCGGTGCGGAAGGTCCATTCAAGATCGGCCTCAACGAAGTGGCCATCGGCATGACCATGCACCACGTCGGTATCGAGCTGGCCCGCGCAAGACTGACCCACAGCGCCTTCACCCGTTCGGTGATCAATGCCGAGCTGTTCTCGCCGACCGATGCGGTTACCGCAGGCTTCCTGGACCGGGTGGTGGCTGCCGAGGAGCTGGAAAGCGAAGCCATGGCCATGGCTGCTCAGTTGACCAAGCTGAACATGACTGCCCATCGCAACACCAAGCTGAAAAGCCGGCGTGCGCTGCTGGAGCTACTCGATCAATCCATCACTGAAGACAAGCAGCACGATCTCTGATGGATTCGATCACCCAGGCGGTGCTCGGCGCCTCGGTCCAGGGCGCCCTGCTGGGGCGCTGGCAGGGCCGGCGTGCGCTGTTGTACGGCGCCATGCTGGGCACGCTGCCGGACCTGGATGTGGTGTTGGATTATGGCGACGCGGTGGCCAACATGACCTACCACCGCGGGTTCAGCCATTCGCTGCTGGTGACCAGCCTGCTCAGTGTGCTGCTGGCCTGGCTGATCCGGCGCTGGCGGCCGCACCCGGGCTATAGCGCCTTGCGCCTGTGGTTGTGCATCTGGCTGGTGTTGACCACACATATCGTGCTGGATGCCTTCACCGCCTATGGCACCCAATTGCTGTGGCCCTTGCCAACATCGCCGGTGGCGATCTCCAGTATTTTCATCATCGACCCGCTGTATACCCTGCCGCTGTTGCTGGCGGTGGCTGCCGGGCTGGTGATCGGCCTGGGCAAGCGCGCCGGTGTGCGCCTGCAATATGCCGCCCTGGCCCTCAGCAGTCTGTATCTGCTCAGCACCCTGGCCGGCAAGCATATGGCCGAGCAACGGCTGGAACAGGCACTGGCCACGACCGGCATCCAGGCGCAGGCCACCTTCAGTTCACCGACGCCCTTCAATACCGTGCTGTGGCGCGTGGTGGCGGTGGATGGCGACGATTACTACGAGGGACTGGTGAGCTGGTTCGATACTCAGCCACCGACGCTTGAGCGCTTGCCACGGCGGGCCAGCGAAGCGCACAGCGCCTTGCGGGACTCGCCCCAGCATCAGCGCCTGCGCTGGTTCAGTGGGGATCTGCTGCGCTATGACCTGATCGATGATCGCTGGGTGGTAACCGATCTGCGCCTGGGCATGACCGGTTATCATCCGTTCCGCTTTGCCCTGGCAGAGTTGCAGCCGCAGGCAGCGCAGCCCCAACTGATCGACGTCACCGAGCTATGGCCGGTGCCCAAGGCAGACCTGTCCGCTCTTGGCCTGCTGCACCGCCGGGCACTGGATGAAAGCTACCCGGTGTCCATGGGCCGGCTGGCCGAAAGCCTGGCGCTGTCTCCCGCAACGCCCTGACCCTCTGCCAGCGATGGAGCCAGGCTAACGTGATCGCTGGCTGCTGATCAGCACGGTGGCGGTATCACCCTCGTGCACCCACTCGCGCCAGATGGCGAGCAGCAATGCCATCAGTACCGGGCCAACGAACAGGCCGACCAGCCCCATGGTCGTCACCCCGCCGATCAGACCGAAGAAGGTCAGCAGGAACGGCAGCTTGATTGGACCACCAACCAGCGAAGGGCGAATGGTCTTGTCGACAATGAACAGCTCGACAGAGCCCCAGATGAACAGCCCGACCCCGGCCACGGTACTACCGCTGCCCACCAGATACAGCGACACCAGGGTGAAGGCCAGCGGCGCACCGCCGGGAATCAGCGCCATGACACCGGTGATCAGCCCCAGGGCCACCGGCGACGGCACCCCGGCCACCCAGTAGGCGATGCCCAGTATAATGCCCTCACCAATGGCGATCAGGCCCATGCCGATCACCGTGGCGGTAACGGTGGCCGGGACCATCCGCGAGAAACGCTGCCAGCGTGTCGGCAGCACCTCTTCACCCACGCGGTCGATCTGCGCCACCAGCAGATGCCCGTCACGGTACAGGAAGAACAGCGTTATCAGCATGAACAACAGCGCCAGGGCCAGGGAAAAGGCCTTGCCGCCCATGGTCATGATCACCCGGGAAATATTGCCCAGGTGCTGACCACTGGCCATCTGGATGATCTCGCTGATCGCATGCGGGTGGTTCAAGTACTCATTCCACTGTTCTGCCAACCAGCTGCCCACCAACGGCAGCGCAGCGATCCAGCCCGGTACGGCGGCACCATCGCGATTGGCCTCCACCAACCAGGCCATCCAGCTCTGGGCCTCCTCCAGGGCAAAGGAGAAGGCCATGGTCAGCGGTACGATCAATACCCCCAGAATCAGCAGGATGGCGATCGCCGCCGCCAGGGTCCGACGCCTGCCACACAACTGCAGCAGACGCTGATACAGCGTCCAGGTGGCGAAGGCGATGATCAGTGCCGCCAACACCGGCACGATGAAGCCATGGAAAAAATAGATCCCGGCGATGATGACCAGGAATAACAACCAGCGCGCCGTAGAATGGGACGGCATGATCGATGGGGGTGGGGTTGTACTCATAGGCTCCCTTCATTGTCCGTTGATAGCCTCGGCCTGAAGTCCGCGATGCTTGCCCATCATAGCAGTACGTTGCGCACCGGCAGCGGGAATACTTTTACAGGCTGTAATATCGCGCCGTCGCCGCGCCAGCCATAAGCCCGCCTGATACTCGGTATGGCGCGCATCCTATCGCATCCTCTGCAATAATGGCGCGGTTTGCCCGCTACCAGGATATTCGACCCGATGGCCGTCCCTACCCAGAAAATCCGCGTTTCTCTCGCCATGGGAAGCTGCCTGCTGGCGATCTTCACCACCATTCTCGCCAGCCATATGCCGACGCCGCTGTATGCGGTCTGGCAACAGAGCTGGGGGTTTTCCGACACCGCGCTGACGGCGGTGTTCTCCGTGTATGTACTGGGCGTGGTGGTGACGCTGCTGAGCATGGGCTCGTTGTCTGACCAGCTGGGCCGGCGGCAGATGCTGGTGCCGGGGCTGCTGTTCATCTTGTCCGGGTCGATCACCTTCATGCTGGCCAGCGACATCTATCAATTGGGGACCGCCCGGCTGTTGACCGGCATCGGCACCGGCATGGTCACCGGCGCGGCGACCGCAGCGGTGATCGAGCTGGAACCGGACGGCAACTGGACCCGCAGCGCCGCCCTGGCCGCACTCGCCTTCACCCTGGGCGCAGCCACCGGCCCGACCATCAGCTCCCTGGCGCTGCGCTGGACCAGTCATGCCGAAGCCTGGCCCTTCCTGGTCGTGGTGACGCTCTGCATCCTGTGTATCACCCTGCTGCTGCGCGCGCCCTGGCCGGCCGGTCTGGGGCAGCGCCAGCATGACTTTCGTCTACGGGCCTGGCGACCGACACCGCTCAAGGTACCGCGTCCGCTGCTGGGCACCTTCTTCTTCGCCGCGGCAGCCATCTGCCTGGCCTGGTCGACCGGCAGCCTGTATTCCTCGCTGGGGCCGTCCATGGCACGGGAGCTGGTCGGGGTCAGCGACCGGGCACTGGCCGGACTGTTCGCCGCTGGCTGGCAACTGGTCGCCGGGATCAGCCAGTTTGCTTGCCAACGCCAGCCGCTCAACCGCCTGATCCTTGCCGGGCCGGGTCTGCTGATCGGCGGCCTGGCGGCCATGGCCGCCGCCGTGCTGCTGGCGTCGGTCTGGTTGTTCATCCTGGCGACCCTGGCCACCGCCATGGGCGCCGGTGCCATCGGCGTGATCGCCACGGTGACCATTGCCCGCTCGGCGCCACCTGCCGAACGCGGCAGCATGACCTCGGCATTCTATCTGGCCGCCTACCTGACCATGGCCACCGTGGTACTGGGGATAGGTTTTGCCAGCGATTACGTGGGTCTGGTGAACAGCATGCTGGGCTTCACCGTACTGATATCGCTGGCCGCGCTGGGCCTCATGCTGGCGCGCCGGCGGACCCAGCCATAGCGCCAGTGGCAGATCGCGGAGCCGTCAGAGGCTGACATAGCGGCTGATCAGCGCCCTCAGCGCCGCCGGCTTCACCGGCTTGGGCAGATAATCCAGGCCGTGCAGGCGAATCCGCGTAACCAGCTCATTACGGCCATCGGCACTGATGACCACCCCGGGCAGGTCCGGGTTGATCTGCTCCCGCAGCCAGGCCATCAGCTCCAGGCCGGTATCGCCGTCATCCAGGTGGTAGTCGGCCAGCACCAGCTCCGGTGTGAACCCCGCCGCCAGCACCGCCTCGACTTCACTGCGGTCACGGGCCACCGCGACATTGCACTGCCAGCGACTGAGCAGGCTCTGCATACCGGTGAGGATGGTCGCCTCATTGTCGATGCACAGCACCTGCGCGCCGCTCAACATCGGCGCATGGGACTGGTGCGTAGCGCGCGGATGGCGATCGTAGCGGGCGATCGGCACCGTCACACTGAACACACTGCCATGCCCAGGCCAGGAGCGTACCGACAACTCGTGCCCGAGCACACGGCACAGACCGTCGGCAATCGCCAGTCCCAGCCCCAACCCCTTCTCGGCCTGGGTACGATGGTTGTCCAGGCGCTTGAACTCCTCGAAGATGGTCTGCAGCTTGTCCCGCGGAATACCCGGGCCCTGATCCCATACCTCGATACGCACGCTGTCCGGCAGGCGGCGCATGCCCAGTACCACCCGGGAGTTGCCGGCATAGCGGAAGGCGTTGGTGAGGAAGTTCTGCAGCACCCGGCGCAGCAGGCGGATATCGCTGCGCACCCGCAGGCGGCTGCTGTGTACCCGCAGATCCACGCCCCGCTCGGTGGCCAGGGCGCCGAATTCGATGCGCAGCGGCTCGATCAACTCGGTCAGCACGAAATCGCTCCACTCCGGGGTGAAGCGTCCTGATTCCAGGCGCGACAGGTCGAGCAGATCCGAGATCAGGTCCTCCGCCGAACGCAGCGAGGTGTCCAGATGGCGCACCAGTTCCTGGGCTTCGGCCGGCAGATGCGGCTGGTGGGCCAGCGACGCCGAGAACAGCCGGGCCGCATTCATCGGCTGCATCAGGTCATGGCTGACAGCGGTCAGAAAGCGGCTCTTCGACTGGCTGGTCTGCTCGGTCTGGGCCTTGGCCTGGAACAGCGCCTCGTTCAGTTCGGACAATTCCCGGGTACGCTCGACCACCCGCTGCTCAAGCCCCTCGTTGGACTCCTTGAGCGCCCGCTCGGCTTCGCGGAAGGCGGTGATGTCGGTGAAACTCATGACAAAACCGCCGCCGGGCATCGGGTTGCCGATGATCTCGATCACCCGGCCATTGGGGAACAATCGCTCGGAGCGGTGCGCAGTGCCCCGGCGCATCCAGTTGACCCGCTTGTCCACATGCATCTGTGGGTTACCCGGGCCACACAGGCCACGCCGCGCGTTGCACAGGATCAGATCGGCGATCGGCCGACCGATGGTGATCAGCCCTTCCGGGTACTGGAACATCTCCAGATAGCGGTGGTTCCAGGCCACCAGGCGCAGTTCCTTGTCCACCACGCTGATGCCCTGGGTGATGTTCTCGATCGCCCCCTGCAGCAACCCACGGTTGAACTGCAGCACCTCCGAGGCCTCGTCGACGATGCGCACTACATCCTCGAAGTGCATGTCCCGGCCTTCGATCGCCGCCTTTACCACTACCCGCGCCGAGGACGCACCCAATACCCCGGCGAGCAGGCGCTCGGTCTGGGTGATCCAGCTGCTGTCGGCCACCTGCCCCGGGTTGAAGGCCACATCCTGCGCCTCGGCAAAGCGCTCGAAACCAGCCCTGGCACGCTCTTCACCGACGAAGCGCGAGGCCAGCGTCAACAGGTCGTCCACCGTGACCCGCAGCATCGCCCGGCTGGGACCATCGTCCCACTGACCACCATCCAGGCTGACGAAACGACTGGCCTGCCAGTGTTCCAGCACCCGGGTGCGACTGAACAGGGATACCAGCACGAACACCATGAAATTGCAGCTCAGTGCAATGATGCTGCCCAGCGTCAGGCTGTCGACCGGCAGGCCGAACGCATCGTCGTACATGCCCCGCAGCACCGGCCAATCGGTCACACCGACAATATCCAGCAACGGCAGAATCAGCAGGTAGCACCACAGACTGACGCCCACCAGCAGACCGGCGAACACCCCACTGCGGTTGGCCTGCTTCCAGAACAGCGCGCCGAACATGGCCGGCGCCAATTGCGCGATGGCGGCAAAGGCGATCTGGCCGGTATTGGCCAGGCTGCCGGCCGACCCGATCATGCGATACACCACATAGGCCAGCAGCAGGATGATCAGGATACTGCTGCGCCGCACGTTCAGCATCCAGCCACGGAATTCCTCATAGGAACGCTCGGGCTGGTTCTTGTTGCGCAGCAGCAACGGCAGTACCACGTCGTTGGAGACCATGGTGCTCAACGCAATCGCCGCGACGATGACCATGCCGGTCGCCGCCGATGCTCCACCAAGGAAGGCCAGCAGTGCCAGCACCGGCCGGCCCTCCATCAGCGGCAGGTTGATGACGTAGGAGTCGGGCAGCAGCGTGGTACCGAAATTCAACTGCCCGGCCAGGCTGATCGGTATCACGAACAGCCCAGCCAGCAGCAGGTAGGCAGGAAACACCCAGCGCGCTACCCGCAGGTCACCCGACTGGATGTTCTCCACCACCGCCACCTGGAACTGCCGCGGCAGGCAGATGAACGCCAGAATCGCGATGAAGGTCTGGAACAGCAGGTTGACATGCATGGTTTCGCGCTGCCAGTAATCGGCCAGCTCGGGGCTGTTGCTCGCCCGCTCCAGCAGATCGGTGATACCACCGAACAGGCTGAAGGTAACGAATACGCCAACGGCGAGAAACGCGAGCAGCTTGACCAGCGACTCGAAGGCGATGGCCAGCATCATGCCCCGGTGATGCTCGGTGGCATCCAGACTGCGGGTGCCGAACAGGATGGTGAACAGCGCCAGCACCAGGGTCACCACCAGCGCGGTATCTTCGGCACTGTGCGCCCCCTCGACCAGCGGCTCGGCGCCTGCGCCGGTCAGCAGATTGAACCCCAGTACGATGCCCTTGAGCTGCAGGGCGATGTAAGGCAGCACGCTGACCAGACACAGGGCCGCCACTATCACGCCCAGGCTTTGCGACTTGCCATAACGCGAAGCGATGAAGTCGGCGATGGAGGTGATGTTCTCCTGCTTGCTGATCGCCAGCATCCGGGCAATCAGCCGCCAGCCGAGGATGAACAGGATCATCGGGCCAATGTAGATCGGCAGGAAGTCCCAGACCTGGCCTGCGGCCATGCCTACTGCGCCGAAAAAGGTCCAGCTTGTACACCAGACCGCAAGCGACAGGCTGTACACCCAGACCCGCAGGCGCGGCCCGAATTCACCGGTCTGCCGATCGCCCCAGAAGGCGATAGCAAACAGACAAGCCATGTAGATCAGGAATGTGGACGCAACCAGCCCACCGGAAAGCATCATTGACGGCAATCATCTCGGTATGAAGAATGCGTAGTCTGGCAGGCAGCGTCTCCTTTGCACAGACGCAGCGGCTCATACCTAAGTCGAAGCGCGGCTCAGTTGCCTGTCAAAGCTGCGATGGCTGACGCTCCGACTGGGCCAGCTCCATGTGCTGCAGCGCCATGGCCGCCTGGGTGCGGGTGCGCACACCCAGCTTGCGAAAAATCGCGGTCACATGCGCCTTGACGGTAGCCTCGGAGACACTCAGCTCATAGGCGATCTGCTTGTTCAGCAGCCCATCGCAGACCATGCTCAGCACCCGGAACTGCTGGGGAGTCAGGCTTGCCAGCTGGGCGCTGATGGTCTCCTCCTCCATGGTCAGTGGGGCGGCATCCTCATGCACCTGCGCCGGCCAGCAGACATCGCCATTGAGCACGTCCCGCACCGATTGCTGGATATTCTCCAGGCTGGAGGATTTGGGAATGAAGCCGCTGGCACCGAAATCCCGTGCGCGCCTGACTACCGCCGCCTCTTCCTGGGCGGAGATGACCACCACCGGGACGTGCGGATACTGGCTGCGCAGCAATACCAGGCCGGAAAAACCGTGAGCGCCGGGCATGTTCAGATCGAGCAGGACCAGATCCCAGGCACTGCGCTGCTCGAGCAATGATTGCAGTTCGGCAATGGATCCGGCTTCTGTCAGCTTGATATCAGCGTCCAGGCCAATGCTCAGTGCCTGGAACAGCGCGCTGCGAAACAGCGGATGATCATCCGCAATCAGAATCTCATAGGTTGGCCCCATGCCTTGCTTCCTGCCGCTTGTATGTTATGTATCGAGATGAGTCATATCGCAGCGGTACAGCCTGACACTGGTCGTCGCATCAGTCAATTTTGTTTGCCGGAACCTTTACCCCGCATGTCTGTCTTTCTCAGGTTCGGTGGCGCATAATTCGCCTTTTTCTCCGGCAGCACAAAGGTTTGCATGAACCGCCACATCTATCGGGCCGACGCCCTGATGCTCTGCGGCATGCTGGTGGCCCAACTGGTGCCGATCTATCGGCAACGCCGGCTGGGCCGCGCCAGGGCTCAGCCGCAACCGACCACCGGATGCTGAATAAAAATCCTTGTGATTCCAGAACCAGCGCCGGCAACGATGGTCACACATGTATCCTGACAGAAGCACACCGCACGGTGGAGACCTTATGCGTTACCTGATTGTATTGACCGCACTATTGATCGCCATGCCTAGCCAGGCTGTGTCGCTGCGTGACATCCGCCTCGAGGAAACCCTGAAGAATGTCGCCCAGCAGAGCAGCAAGGACACCCCGCGCCAGATCAACGCCAATATCGTGGATGAAGGCTTCAGCGCCGAAGGCAAGGAGCTCATCAACCACCTGACCGTGGATACCGAATATGCCGCGCGCATGCAAGGCGATCCGCTGATTGTACGCAGCCAGCTGCAGAGTAGCGTGTGCGCCGACCAGCGCTTCCGCCGGCTGCTGGACATGGGCGCGACGCTGACCTACCACTTCGTGCTGGCCGACTCCAGCCAGCCGGTACTGACCCAGAGCTTCGTGGCTGATCATTGCCAGTCCATGTGAACGGCACCCTTCTGCGCATCCCAGCTCCGCTCTGACGCATTCCCGCCCCTCATGGCTCCTGCCAGGCTGTGTCCGATCCATAGTAGACTGCTGTATCAGCGTGCCGCAGTCGGAGCAACGCTGGTTTGACTCGAGGAGAAAGGCATGTCAGAGGATACCCGCGCCACGGATTATCTGAGCCGGCATTGGCAGACCGGTAGCAGCGGTGTGCAGCAGAAGGTCGATGAATTGCTTGCCCTCGCTCACGGCGGCGGTGAGAACACCCCGCTTTACCGCGATATGCTGCTCAGCGTGGTGCGCATGGCTCAAGCCGATCGCGATCGCTGGGATGCCAAGATCATGCGCCAGACCCTGTACGAACTGGAGGAAGCCTTCTCGCGCCTGGAACAGTTCAAGCGCCGGCGCAAGGTCACCGTCTTCGGCTCCGCGCGCACTCCCCTGGATCGCAGCCTGTATGCGCTGGCCCGGGACATGGGCAAGGCACTGTCGGAGCATGACTACATGACCATCACCGGGGGTGGTGGCGGCATCATGGAAGCTGCCCACGTCGGTGCCGGGCTGGACAACAGCCTGGGCTTCAATATCACCCTGCCCTTCGAGCAGAAAGCCAACCGGGTGGTCAGCGGCACCAGCCACGACCTGTCGTTCCGCTTTTTCTTCCTGCGCAAGCTGTTCTTCGTCAAGGAGGCCGATGCGCTGATCCTGTGCCCCGGCGGCTTCGGTACGCTGGATGAGACGCTGGAAGTGCTGACCCTGATCCAGACCGGCAAGAGCCCAGTGGTGCCGGTGATCCTGCTGGATGAACCCGACGGCAACTACTGGAAGGGATTGACCAGCTTCTTCCGTGACCAGTTGCTGGCCGAAGGCTACATCCTCGAGGCCGATCTGAATCTGCTGCAGCTGGCCAACTCACCGCAACAGGCGATGCGGCATATTCTGGCGTTCTACAGCAACTATCACTCCTCGCGCTGGCTGCACGATGAGTTCGTGCTGCGCCTGAATCGGCCATTGAATGACGCGGCACTGGCACGGATCAACGAGAGCTTCGCCGACATCTGTGCCGGTGGTGGCTTCGTCCAGCAACTGAGCGGTGATCCGCAGGGCGACGAGCCCGAACTGCAGTCATTGGCCCGTCTGACCTTTCCCTTCAATGGCCGCGCCCAAGGGCGACTGCGGGCACTGATCGATGCGGTGAACACAGCGGAAAACCTGCTGTAACCAACCCGCTGTTCCAGCCGGGCTGCGATTACTACCAGCTCGATGACAATTGCAATCGGTCCTATCCGTTCCGTCATTGCGAGCCACGCCGTGGCGCGGCAATCCAGCGGGCTGAGGCATCCACGGGGCCTGGTCAGCTGGTATCTGCCGGCAGGCATGGTGTCATGGATTGCTTCACCCTGCGGGTTCGCAATGACGGGAAGGGAAAGGAGGGGAAATGGGGGGTGTCGTGGCCGTTGTCAGCGAGGAAAATGGCCACCAAAACCGCGATACTGCATGAAGCGCTGCTGCCGGGCCCGTTCTTTCAGATCCTCGGCCGGCCCCTCGGGAAAGCGCTTGGCAAACGCCGTTTGCGCCAGCGCACTCCAGTCCCAGGCCGCATCCTGCAGCACCTGGTCGATCAGACTCTCGGCCACGCCACGCTGGCGCAATTCCTCACGCAGGCGCACCGGGCCATAGCCGCGCTGGCTGCGGGAATAGACGTAGGCTTCACAGAAACGCGCGTCACTGAGCAGCCCCTCACTCTGCAGCCGCTCCAGCTCGATCTCCGCCATCTCGGCGGCTGCGCCACGCTGGCGCAGCTTGCGCAGCATTTCACCATGGCAGTGTTCGCGCCGGGCCAGCAGGTCCAGAGCGGTCCGGCGGATGGCCGCCGGAGTATCCAGGCTGCGCTTGGCAAACATGCTTCAGGCGCCCGGCTCAGCCGTCGATATCGGCATTCTCTTCGACCGCTGCCGCGGTCTTGCTGCTCGGCTTGGGCAGCAGCTCGTCGCGAATGGCCTTCTCGATCTCGTCGGCAACCTCCGGGTTCTCCGCCAGGAACTTGGCCGCATTGGCCTTGCCCTGACCGATCTTGCTGCCCTTGTAGCTGTACCAGGCACCGGACTTCTCGATCTGGCCGATCTGTACACCCAGGTCGATGATCTCGGCATTGTGGTAGATACCGGTACCGTAGAGGATCTGGAACTCGGCCTGGCGGAATGGCGGCGCCACCTTGTTCTTCACTACCTTGACCCGGGTTTCGCTGCCGATCACCTCGTCACCTTCCTTCACCGCACCGGTGCGGCGAATGTCCAGACGTACCGAGGAGTAGAACTTCAGCGCGTTACCACCGGTGGTGGTTTCCGGGTTGCCGAACATCACACCGATCTTCATGCGGATCTGGTTGATGAAGATCACCAGGCAGTTGGCGTTCTTGATGTTGCCGGTGATCTTGCGCAGCGCCTGGGACATCAGGCGGGCCTGCACGCCGACGTGGTGGTCACCCATGTCACCCTCGATCTCGGCCTTGGGCACCAGGGCCGCCACCGAGTCGACGATGATCACGTCTACCGCATTGGAACGCACCAGCATGTCGGTGATCTCCAGCGCCTGCTCACCAGTGTCGGGCTGGGATACCAGCAGGTCATCCACGTTCACGCCCAGCTTGCCGGCGTATTCCGGGTCCAGCGCGTGCTCGGCGTCGACGAAGGCGCAGGTGGCACCGTTCTTCTGCGCCTGGGCGATGACCGACAGGGTCAGTGTGGTCTTGCCGGACGACTCGGGGCCGTAGATCTCGACGATCCGGCCCTTGGGCAGACCGCCCAGGCCCAGCGCGATATCCAGCCCCAGCGAACCGGTGGAGATCGACGGGATCGCCTGGCGCTCGTGATCGCCCATGCGCATGACCGCGCCCTTGCCAAATTGACGTTCAATCTGACTCAAAGCCGCCGATAGCGCCTTCTTCTTGTTGTCGTCCATTGTGCATCCTCTTGGTATGGCGGGTACGCGAACGTCCCGGATAAGATTAAGTACTGTATATATGGTCAGTATTATTTCACAGTTGTCCGGGCGCGCCTACCCCCTCATGCAGCATTATGCCGAGCGGTTCACAGCCAGCTTCTCGGTCTCGGCGATCAGCCCCTGCAGGCCGTGCAGTACCGCTTGTGCGCGCACATCACGGCGGCTGCCCTGGATGCGTCGGCACTGGGTGAGCACACCCCGGTCACGCACCGCCCAGGCGAACCAGACGGTACCCACCGGTTTGTCCGGCGTGCCGCCGTCAGGCCCGGCGATACCGCTGACCGCCACCGCCAGATCCGCCCCGGCCGCCTCCATGGCACCCTCGGCCATGGCCCGAACCACCGGCTCGCTCACCGCGCCGAACTGCAGCAGATCCTCCTCGGACACGGCCACCCAGCGTACCTTGCTGTGATTGGCGTAAGTGACGAAACCGGTATCGAACCAGCCGGAGCTGCCGCTGACGCGGGTGATTGCCTCGGCAATACCGCCACCGGTACAGGATTCAGCCGTAGTGACCCGCAGCCCCAGCTGGCGCAGGGCATTGCCCAGGCGCGCGGCAGCGGAATCGATCAATGGGTCATATTGCGACATCTGCATCTCCTTCAGTATCTTGCTTAAAAGATGGCACCGCTTTGTTAGACTATGCCGCCTCTTGCACTATTCAGATTATCGAACCAGGAACCTCCATGAGCCGCGCCGAGAAATCCGTTACCCACACCCCGATGATGCAACAGTATTTCGGCATCAAGCAGCAGCACCCCGATCAGCTGCTGTTCTATCGGATGGGCGATTTCTACGAGTTGTTCCATGATGATGCAAAAAAAGCCGCACGTCTGCTGGATATCACCCTCACCGCCCGGGGCAACTCCGCAGGCCAGCCGATTCCCATGGCCGGCATCCCCTTCCATGCCGCCGAGGGCTATCTGGCCAAGCTGGTCAAGCTCGGCGAATCGGTAGTGATCTGCGAGCAGATCGGCGATCCGGCCACCAGCAAGGGGCCAGTCGAGCGGCAGGTAGTACGCATCCTGACCCCCGGCACGGTCAGCGATGAAGCGCTGCTGGATGAGCGACGCGACAACCTGCTGGCAGCACTGGTCGGCAGCGAACGGACCTTCGGTCTGGCCACGCTGGACATCAACAGCGGCCGTTTCACCGCCATGGAGCTGAAAGGCTGGGAAACCCTGCTCGGCGAACTGGAGCGGCTGGCCCCGGCGGAGCTGCTGATCCCTGACGACTGGGAAGCCAATACGCCGATCGAGCGTCGCCGCTCGGTGCGCCGTCGCGCGCCCTGGGAGTTCGACCAGGACAGCGCGCACAAGGCGCTGACCCAGCAGTTCGGCACCAAGGATCTGGTCGGCTTCGGCTGCGCCGACCTGAGCCTCGGCCTCGGTGCAGCCGGAGCCCTGCTCGGTTACGCCAAGGAAACCCAGCGCACTGCCCTGCCCCACCTGCGCAGCATCGCCCAGGAGCGCTTCGAGGACAGCGTGGTGATCGACAGCGCCAGCCGGCGCAACCTGGAAATCGACTGCAACCTGAGTGGTGGTCGCGACAATACCCTGCTCGATGTGCTGGACCACACCGCCACCGCCATGGGTAGCCGCCTGCTGGCCCGCTGGCTGAACCGCCCGCTACGCAGGATGGCGACCCTGCAGGCCCGCCAGGACAGCATCGCCGGGCTGATCGAAGACTACCATTACGAGACCATCCACCCGGTGCTCAAGGGCATCGGCGATATCGAGCGCATCCTGGCGCGGGTCGCCCTGCGCTCGGCGCGACCGCGGGATCTGGCGCGGCTGCGCGACGCCCTGGCCGCGCTACCGGAACTGCAGAGCACCCTGGAGCCGGTGACCACCTCGCATATCCGCGAGCTGGCCGAGTCAGTGTCCACCTACCCGGAACTGGCGCAGTGGCTGCAGCGGGCGATCATCGACAACCCGCCAGCGGTGATCCGCGATGGCGGCGTGATCAAGGAAGGCTATGACAGTGAGCTGGACGAGCTGCAGAACATCAGCGAGAACGCCGGCCAGTACCTGATCGACCTGGAAACCCGCGAGCGCGAGCGTACCGGCCTGTCCACCCTGAAGGTCGGCTACAACCGCGTGCATGGCTATTTCATCGAGCTGTCGCGCGGCCAGTCGGCCCAGGCTCCGGCCGACTATATCCGCCGACAGACGCTCAAGGGCGCCGAGCGCTTCATCACCCCGGAACTCAAGGAGTTCGAGGACAAGGCGCTGTCGGCCCGCAGCCGCGCCCTGGCACGGGAAAAACAACTGTACGACGAGCTGCTCGATCGCCTCAACGAAGACCTGGCCCGCCTGCAGGACAGCGCCGCCGCGCTGGCACAGCTGGATGTGTTGAGCTGCCTGGCCGAACGCGCCATCAGCCTGGACTACTGCCGACCGCAGTTTGTCGCAGACAGCGGGCAGCTGTGCATCGAACAGGGCCGTCACCCGGTGGTGGAGAAGGTGCTCGACAGCCCCTTCGTCGCCAATGACCTGAGCCTCACTCCCGAAACCCGCATGCTGGTGATCACCGGCCCGAACATGGGCGGTAAGTCGACCTACATGCGCCAGACCGCGCTGATCGTGCTGCTGGCCCATATCGGCGCCTTCGTTCCGGCAGCCAGGGTCGAACTGTCCCCGGTCGACCGCATCTTCACCCGTATCGGCTCCAGCGACGACCTGGCCGGTGGCCGCTCGACCTTCATGGTCGAAATGAGCGAAACCGCCAACATCCTGCACAACGCCACCGATGCCAGCCTGGTGCTGATGGACGAGGTGGGTCGCGGCACCAGCACCTTCGACGGACTGTCACTGGCCTGGTCCGCCGCCGAATACCTGGCCAGGGTGCGTGCCTTCACCCTGTTCGCCACCCACTATTTCGAACTGACCGCCCTGGCCGACAGCGACCCGACCGTGGCCAACGTGCACCTGAACGCCACCGAGCACAATGAGCGCATCGTGTTCCTGCATACCGTACTGCCCGGCCCGGCCAGTCAGAGCTACGGTCTGCAGGTGGCGCAACTGGCCGGCGTGCCGCGGCCGGTGATCGAACGCGCGCGCCAGCACCTGGCCAACCTGGAACAGCAGAGCCTGAACCAGTCCTCGGCCAGCCATGCCGCCAGCAGCCAACCAGTGCAGAACGACCTGTTCGCCACCGCCGCCCATCCACTGGTGGAGGCCATGCAACAGCTCAAACCGGACGAGCTGACTCCCCGGCAGGCACTGGAACTGCTATATCAATGGAAAGCGGAACTGGCGTGAAACATCACAAATGATATTCATTATCATTAAACATGCTCAGATATGCCGCAAACGTGGTAAAAGTTGCGTGCTCGCGCTGCACCAATATCGAAACATCTGGTAGAATGCGCGCCATCTTTGTGACGCGCCTTTCTGGGAGAGACCTGCCATGACCTTTGTTGTGACCGACAACTGCATCAAATGCAAGTACACCGATTGCGTTGAGGTCTGCCCTGTCGATTGTTTCTACGAAGGTCCGAACTTCCTGGTCATCCACCCGGACGAGTGCATCGACTGCGCCCTGTGCGAGCCCGAGTGCCCAGCCAACGCGATTTTTGCCGAAGATGAGCTGCCAGAAGATCAGCAAGGCTTCATCGAACTGAACGCCGAGCTGGCCGATGTGTGGCCGAACATCACCGAGAAGAAGGATGCCCTGCCCGACGCCGAGGAGTGGGATGGCGTGCCGGACAAGCTGGAGCATCTGGAGCGCTGAGCCCCGGCTTTATGCAGCATGAACGAAAAAGGCTGATCCGATGATCAGCCTTTTTCTAGTACGCCTCCCCCGCAAGCCGGTCAAGAAAACGTATCGTCTTGGTAGCTCCTTCATTTGAAACAAAAACATCACTCTCTTCATTCACCCCACCATGTCGTCTGAATAGACGATGAAGCCCAGTTGGCCCAGCACAACAATGTAGATATTGGGTTTATGACTGTCCCCCATCGCCATTCCCGGATCAACGTCGATACTGAGGAGCTGAGGGCAAGGTAGAACCATTCGCTATCCTACTATTCATCCCTCTCAAGGGCTCGCCATGTCTTCACCAGACTCCTCCGTCCTACTCGACCTGCCCAGTCCAGGGGTAGCCAGGCTCTGTTTGAATCGCCCCACCATGGCCAATGCTCTAAGCCTTGAACTACAGACATTATTGGCCAGCCATTTCACGCAACTCGCTGCTGACCCTCAGATCCGCTGTATCATCCTAACCGGAGGCGACAGGGTATTTGCTGCCGGCGGGGACATCTCCAGCATGGCCGGGGCTGGCGCTATCGATATCTACCGGCGACATACCGAGCGCGCCTAGGCACCGATCCAGCACTGCCCCAAGCCGGTGATCGCTGCCGTGTGCGGCTATGCCTACGGCGGCGGCTGCGAGCTGGCGATGCATGCCGACATCATCATCGCCGGGCGCAGCGCGCGCTTTTCCCAACCGGAAATCCGCATCGGCATCATGCCCGGCATCGGCGGCACCCAGCGCCTGGTGCGTGCCATCGGTAAAGCCAAGGCCATGCAGATGGCCCTGACCGGCAAGCCGATCAGGGCCGAGCAGGCATATCTCGCCGGGCTGGTCAGCGAATTGGTGGATGACACGCAAGTGCAAGAGGTCGCGCTGGAACAGGCCCGGCTGATCGCCGAGATGCCACCACTGGCCGCCGAGCAGATCAAGGAAGTGATCCTTGCCGGCATGGACTCCCCACTGGAAGCCGCATTGGCGCTGGAACGCAAGGCCAATGCCCTGCTCTTCGCCTCCCAGGATCAGAAAGAGGGCATGCAGGCGTTCATCGAGAAGCGCCCAGCTCGTTTCACCGGCAGTTGAAACCGCAGCCCCATCATCGACGTGCACTACTCAGCATCAGCAAGATGGAAGAGTCTCGCCTATATAAACCAGTGCTCCCATGGGGCGTTAGTCCATAAAGACGATGCCCCGTCACAGCCCCGAGCGAATACTGCAGCCAGTGAAATTGGATGATACGAGGCAGACATGGCTGCTCAGGCAGAATTCAACCCCAAAGCGTTCCGTGACGCATTGAGTACCTTTACCACCGGTGTGACTATCATCACCACTCGTGGTACAGATGGGTCCCCCATTGGCATCACCGCCAACAGTTTCAACTCAGTATCGCTCAATCCACCGCTGGTACTATGGAGCCTGGCCAAATCCGCCTACAGCCTGGAAGCCTTCTCCACCGCACAGCACTGGAACGTGCACGTACTCTCTGTAGAACAGGAGGCCCTATCTGGCCGCTTTGCCTCAGCCGGCGAAGATAAGTTCCAAGGTATCGAGCTGGATCGCGGCATCAACGATATCCCGTTGCTGCACAACTGCACGGCACGCTTTCAATGCCGTACAGCCTTCATATATGAGGGCGGTGACCACGTGATCTTTGTCGGCGAGGTGCTCGACTTCGACAAGAGCCACCTTCCCCCTCTGGCGTTCCAGAGCGGTCAGTATGCACTGGCCGCACGCAAGCCACGCGAGGGAGTACGTCTATCACAGAGCGAGCAGGTTGCTCCGGAATGTAGCTACACGGAAGACCTGTTGGGCTATCTGGCCGGCCGCGCACATTTCCAGTTAGTGGCCTTTCTGCGCACCCTGCTACAGAACCAAAAGCTCGACGAGCATGCTTTCTTTATCCTTTCGGTATTGAGTATCCAGGACACACTAACCCTGACACAGATCAACCATTTCGTTGCTTACACTGGCCGGGAAGTAACTCTGCCCATGCTGCGGTCCCTCCAGGAGCAGGGTTACGTAGTGATTGATGAGATTTGATTGGGCAAGGTGCAACCATCAACACTGACCGAGCAATAGGCCACGGTAGTCAAGCCAGCCCCACCGGCGGCCATTCCCGCATGAAACTGCACGAGCTGCCGTGACGGCACCCCGTCCGGCGACATACCTTCGTTGGTCGCCGATTTTATGAAACGGTTGCGCAGTGCCAGTGGGCCAATGGTAACCGGCGTATAAGCCAGCCCCAGATCATGAGCTGCAATATCCTTCAAGCATGCCTCCAGAGTATCAGCCAACCCAGTTTCAATACGCTCGTACTGTATGACAGCCGGGACAAGGTAGCGGCAAACCTGGTGACAGTTCATCGCTCGCCACTGCCTACCAATAATTGCTCCGATTCTCGAAGCCGCAGCACGTGTCGACATCGTCTGATCAGACGAGTGAAAGATCTGCACACTCCTGCAACAACTCCATCTTTCCTGCCGGCTTTCGGAAGACTTACTGCGGATAGACGATGCGAGTAACGCCGCGATGGCCTAGAACTCCCCTCAAACAATAAAAGGAGTAGGAACATGCCTGACCGATTTTTCTCCCGCCGTCCAGTGCAAGTACTGGGCCTGGTGCTGACAATCCTTACAGCACCCTGGGCCGGTGCCAGCGATTCCCCTCCTTCCCTCGACCTGCCTCAAGCACCGCAAGGCGCACCCAATGTCGTAGTGGTCCTGCTTGATGATGTTGGTTTTGGAGCCGCCGGCACCTTCGGTGGCCCTATCGAGACCCCCACACTGGATCAGCTCGCAGGAGAGGGGTTACGCTACAATCGCTTCCATACCACCGCCATCTGCTCTCCCACCCGCGCCTCGCTACTGACCGGACGCAATCCGCATGCAGCCAACGTCGGCGCCGTATTGAACTCATCCAACCGTCACCCGGGCTGGCAAGGCGTGCTCGGCAAGGAGACCGCTACCGTTGCGGAAGTCTTGCGTCAAAATGGCTACCACACCGCCGTGTTCGGCAAATGGCACCTGACACCGGCCTGGGAAGCCTCGCCCCTCGGGCCTTTTGATCGCTGGCCGTCCGGGCTGGGCTTCGAGAAATTCTACGGCTTTCTGGGCGGCGAGACTGACCAGTTCGAACCCACACTAATCAGTGGAACAGTCCCTGTGCAGCGGCCACCGGGTGAGGACTATCACCTCACCGAGGACCTGGCCAAGCAGGCAGTACGCTGGATGCAATTTCAGAAATCACTCACACCCGAGCGACCCTTTTTCCTTTATTTTTCTCCCGGCGCTGCCCATGCGCCGCTGCAGGTACCCCAGGAATGGAGCGACCGCTACAAGGGCAAGTTCGCCCAGGGCTGGGATGCATTACGAGAAGAGACCTTCGCCCGGCAGAAGGCACTGGGGGTAATCCCGGAGAATGCGCAACTGACACCACGGCACGATGCTCTGCCGGCCTGGGATAGTCTCAGTGCAGATGAGAAACGCGTGGCCGAACGTCTGATGGAGACCTACGCCGGCTTCCTCACCCACACCGATGTGCAAGTCGGCCGCCTGGCGGCGGGTCTGAAGGAAATCGACCAGTTCGACAATACCCTGTTCATCTACATTGTCGGTGACAATGGCGCCAGCAGCGAAGGTGGACTCAAAGGCAGTATCAATTACATGGGGCAGCTACAGGGAATTCCCGAGCCACTTGAGCGGAAACTGGCACGACTGGATGACATCGGTGGGCCCGATACCTTCCCGCATATACCCTCAGCGTGGGCCTGGGCTACCAACGCGCCATTTCCCTGGGTCAAGCAAATCGCCTCGCACCTGGGTGGCACCCGCAATCCGATGGTAGTGAGCTGGCCCCAGCGCATCAAAGACCACGGAAGCCTGCGCAGCCAGTATGCACACGTCAATGACATCACCCCAACGATTCTTGAGGCGGTGGGCCTATCCATGCCGCAGGAGATCAATGGCGTTCCACAACGCCCCATCGACGGTGGCAGCCTGCTATCGAGCTTCGAGAGCGCCCAGGCCCCGGAACATAAAACTACTCAGTTCTATGAAGTACATGGCCATAGAGCAATCTATCATGATGGTTGGCTAGCCTCTGCCATTCACAGTACCTTGCCCTGGAATGTCGGCGTCCCGGCACGTAAAACGAACTTCGAGGATGACCGGTGGGAGCTCTACAATCTGAACGAAGACTTCAGCCAGTCCCACGACCTGGCGCAATCCATGCCGGAGAAGTTGAAAACCATGCAGCAGTTGTTCGAACGTGAAGCTCAACGCATGGGTATTCTGCCATTGCGTAACGCGCTGGTCGCGCTCAGAGACGCACCGCTACCCAACCTTCGAGCCGGCCGCACTTCCTTCACTTTCCATGCAGGAGCCATGGGCATCCCGGAAGGCAACGCACCTGACATATTCAACCGGTCCTGGCAATTGCGTGCGCAGGTGGAGGTACCAGACCAGCCTGCGAGCCCCCAAGGTGTCCTCGCGACCATGGGCGGAACTGTCAGCGGGTGGTCTCTCTTTATTGATGAACAAAGCCGCCCGGTATTCGAATATCGTGTTTTCGAAGCTGGCCATTTCCGTATCCAAGGCGAAACACCCCTGCAAAGTGGTCTGAATCAACTGACCGTGAATTTCGCTTACGATGGCGGCGGCTGGAGCAAGGGCGGCGTGTTCACCCTAACGTCTGGAGATCAGGAGCTGGGCCAACAACGCGTCGAGGTGACCCCACCAGCCTTTTTCTCAATAGATGAAACCTTTGATATTGGTGTAGATACCGGCTCACCGGCCGGGCGTTATCCGCAGAACGCACCAATCGGCTATCCGTTTATGGGAGGAAAGATTCTACGCGTGGATATCGACTTGAAATAACATCAAGAACCAGTCGCGGATATGAAATCCCAGCGACAAAAAAGGGCGGGATCGCTCCCGCCCATATTTTTGCGCTATCCCTACATGCCGTCCCTGACCAGTCGTCCTGACTGCCATCGTCCTGAAAATCCCTGACTCAGCTCCCTGCCGAGTAGCGCAGTCCGTTGCGCATGGACACATCATAGCCAGAAAATATCCCTGATCAATATCCATATTTGTCTCACCCATCTGGGTTACCATTGAATTTACCTAAATAAATCAATTAGTTGCCATTTTACGCCTAACAAAAATCCTACTCATCTCACAGTGATTGACGGATATATCCTATAGCCGGAATAGCCAATGTCTTACACAGACCAATAGGACGTAGCGTGACCAGCACGTCCCGGCAGTTGGCGCGGCAGTTCCCTCCTCCCGCCTAAGACTAAGGTCGCCTTTCCTCATCCGGGCACTGATTTAGAGTCTCCATACCAGACCGTGCTCGGCCAGGAATAAAAACAAACATGCGCAACAACAATGCTTTGCCAGTTCAACACCCGGGGGTTCCCGCTGAACCCATGCAGCAGCGTGGCCGCTTCGTCTGGGTATGCACACTCGGCCTGGGTATCCTGTACCTGGGCTTCCTGATGCTCGTTGCCTTCCAACCCGAATGGCTCGGGGCCACCATTGCAGAGGTCTCCAGCGTACTGCTCTGGGGCCTCGGTCTGTTACTGCTGTTATTGACCTTCGTGCTGGCCACCCTGCATTTCAGCCATGCCAGTCGTGACTATGCCGACCTGAAATTCCCGGACCATCCCCTTGCGCACCCCGGCGGCGACGATGTCGCAGCAGCCGAGGTCTGCCAACCTGACACGGGCTGCCTGCGCCGCCTCCCGGGATGATCCCTCAAGAGCAATGAAAAACAGCGTTCACACCGAGCCTGCGAGTGGACGAGCATAACCAGAAAGGAGAATAACAATGCAAAAAGACGTAGTGGCCGAGGTGCTCAGGCACCCGAAATACCAGGAGCTGGTGAGGCGTCGGACCCGGGTGAGCATGGGCTTTTTCGGCCTGACCCTGCTGATCTATGCCGGTTTCATTCTGACCATGGCCTACCTGCCGGAGGTGTTCGCCCAGCCCCTGGGACCAACCTGGACCATGAGTGTCGGACTCTTCGTCGGCCTGCTGGTAGCCTGCAGCGCGGTGATCCTGATTGCCCTGTACACCTATTTCTCAAACAAGGTATTCGACCCGCTGTTGGAAGCGATCATGAGGGACGTGCAATGAACAAGTACCTGTTGGGCACGCTGCTGACCCTCGCCACACCGATGGCCTTCGCCGAGACCGGCCAGGGCGCCAACACCGAAGCCATCGTGATGTTCCTGCTGTTCATCGCCGGTACCATGGGGATTACCTGGTGGGCTGCGCGCAAGACCCAGACCACCTCTGATTTCTACACCGCCGGTGGTGGTATCAGCGGTTTTCAGAATGGCCTGGCGATTGCCGGTGACTACATCTCCGCCGCATCCTTCCTGGGGATTGCCGGTATGGTCTACGTCTCCGGTTACTACGGCGTGATCTATGCCATCGGCTTCCTGTTCGGCTGGCCGGTGGTGATGTTCCTGGTCGCCGAGCGCCTGCGCAACCTGGGCCGCTACAACTTTGCCGATGTCACCGCCTTCCGCCTGGAGCAGACGCCGGTACGGATACTGGCGGCGAGCGCTTCACTGCTGATCATCGCGCTGTACCTGATCGCGCAGATGGTCGGTGCAGGCAAGCTGATCGTGTTGCTGTTCGGCATCGAGTACAAGTTCGCGGTGGTGATCATCGGTGCGCTGATGATGATCTATGTGTTCTTCGGCGGCATGACCGCCACCACCTGGGTACAGATCATCAAGGCGGTACTGATGCTGGCCGGCGGCACCCTGCTGTCGGTACTGGTACTGTATGCCTTCAACTTCAGTCCGGATGCCATGCTCGCCGAAGCAGTGACCGTGCACCCCTATGCCGAAGAACTGATGTCACCCGGTGACGCCGTTACCAGCAACCCCTTGAATGCGCTGTCGCTGGGTCTGGCTCTGGCCTTCGGTACCGCCGGTCTGCCGCACATCCTGATGCGTTTCTTCACCGTCTCCAGCGCCCAGGAAGCGCGCAAGTCAGTGATCTGGGCCAGTAGCTTCATCGGCTACTTCTATATCCTGACCTTCATCATCGGCTTCGGCGCCATTGCCCTGCTGGTTCGTCATCCGGAATTCTTCCATGGCGGAATGGACGGCAGTTTCAACATGCTGACCGACCTGATCGGCGGCACCAACATGGCAGCGGTGCATCTATCCAATGCGGTGGGTGGCAGTCTGCTGCTGGGCTTCCTGGCCGCCGTGACCTTCGCCACCATCGTTGCGGTGGTCGCCGGTCTGGCACTGGCCGGCGCTGCCTCCATTGCCCATGACCTGTATGCCAACGTGATCGCCCGGGGACGTTCGACCGAGAAGCAGGAGATGCGTATCTCCAGGATCTCGATCCTGGTGCTGGGCGTGCTGTCGATCCTGCTGGGCATCATCTTCGAGGATCAGAACGTGGCCTTCATGGTCGGTCTGGCCTTCGCCATCGCCGCCAGCGCCAACTTCCCCGTACTGGTGCTGTCGATCTCCTGGCGCGGTTGTACCACCCGCGGTGCAGTCATCGGCGGCTTCACCGGCTTGGCGGTAGCAACCCTGTGGGTAGTCCTGAGCAAGACGGTATGGGTCGATGTGTTCGGCAATGCCGAACCGATCATTCCCTTCCCCAACCCGGGTATCGTGTCCATCCCGCTGGCCTTCATCGCGATCTGGTTCTTCTCGATCACCGATAAGACCGCGCGCGCCGACCGTGAGCGTGATGCCTTCGACGCACTGACCGTGCGCAGCCAGACCGGCCTCGGTCGCACTGGGGCAGTAGCTCACTGAGCCTGGACCAGCACCAGACATATCCCCGGCAGCGGTATGGTGCCGGGGATTTTCTTGTCTGCTCGACGGCAGTCCAGGCGCTACCGGACACCGGCATAGCACAGGCGCGCTACACCCCGAAGGCGTTGCGGATCACGCCCGCTGCAACGGAAAGGCAATCACCTCATCGATACGGCTCGCACCCAATGCCAGCATCACCAGCCGATCCACCCCCAGTGCCACGCCGGCACACTCGGGCAGCCCCTGCTGCAGGGCACCGATCAATCGCTGGTCTGTAGGCAGTACCGGGCGCTGGAATATCTCACGCAAGCGCTGATCAGCTTCGAAGCGGCGCGATTGCTCATCCGCATCGGTCAACTCGAAGTAACCGTTGGCCAGCTCCATACCCTTGATGAACAGCTCGAAACGTGCCGCACTGGCTACCCGGTCATCACCCTCGACCACTCTGGCCAATGCCGCCTGGGAGGCGGGAAAGGCGTATACCATGGTCGGCTGCAGCAGGCGCGGCTCGATGCAGTGGGAAAACAGCAGGTTCAGCCAGCCATCCCGGTCCAGTTCACCACGAAAGTCGCAATGTTCGAGCCCCAACCGCGCCAGCTCGGCGTTCTCGCAGGTATGGATATCCACACCCAGGTGCTCGACGAACAGCGCAGCATAGGTCACCCGCCGGGACCGTCCGCAACCAAGCACCACATCGACCAGGTCATCCACTTCATCCATCAGCCGATGATGATCGAAGCCCAGCCGATACCACTCGAGCATGCTGAATTCGGGATTATGCCGGCTGCCACTCTCACCATTGCGATAGACCCGGCACAGTTGCCAGATACAGCCGCTGCCCGCAGCCAGCAGGCGCTTCATCGGGTATTCCGGCGAAGTGTGCAGATACAGGGTCTGCGCCAGCCCGCCGCCCTCGGGCACGTAGTCGGTGGCAAACGGAAACAGGTGTGGGTCGCTGACCGCGGCAGCGGACAAGCTGGGCGTTTCCACCTCCAGCACCTGGCGCTCGGCGAAAAAGCGGCGGATGGTATCGATGACCTGGGCCCGGCGGCGCAGGTTGGTCAACGAGGCGGTAGGCTGCCAGTCGTTCATGCTCACTCCAGAAAGAAAAACCGGGGCCTGGGCCCCGGTTTCGCATACATCATCGGCGCTTGCCGATATCAGGCACGGCCCACGTAGTCGGCGGTGCGGGTATCGACCTTGAGCACGTCGCCAACGTTGATGAACAACGGCACCTTGACCACCGCACCGGTTACCAGCTTGGCCGGCTTGTTGCCGCCGCCAGAGGTATCGCCGCGCACGCCCGGATCGGTCTCGACCACTTCCAGTTCGACGAAGTTCGGCGGCGTGACCGCGATCGGCGAGCCGTTGAACAGGGTGATGGTGTAGACGACCTGCTCCTTCAACCAGTTGGAGGTATCCCCTACGGCTTTCTCATCGGCACCGAACTGCTCGAAGGAACCGTCGGTGGCCATGAAGTGCCAGAACTCACCATCGGTGTACAGGTATTCCATGTCCCGATCCATCACGTCGGCGCCTTCCAGGCTGTCGCCCGACTTGAAGGTCCGCTCGTTGACCCGGCCGGTCTTCAGGTTGCGCACCTTGACCCGGTTGAAAGCCTGGCCCTTGCCAGGTTTGACGTACTCATTCTCGAGGATCGCGCAAGGATCGCCGTCGAGCATCACCTTAAGACCCGGCTTGAATTCGTTGGTAGAATAGTTGGCCATAGATTTCCCACTTACTGTTTGAACGGATACATCCGAAAACGCGCCGACCGATGGTCACAGCCCAGCGTTGCACGCAACGCCCGACGGATGCCCCTGCCACCCATGCGCGGAAAAACCCCAATGATACATGGATCTTTAGCGCCTGTTGAGTCTGTCAGTTGGCAAAGCCTGCTGGCGCAGAGTATTACCGATCCGCGGGAGCTGCTCGGCCGACTCGACCTGGACCCGGCACTGCTGGCACCGGCACTGGCCGCCAGCGCCGATTTCCCCCTGCGCGTGCCCGAGCCCTACCTCAACCGCATGCAACCGGGCAACCCGCACGACCCGCTGCTGCGCCAGGTGCTGCCACTGGGCGAGGAGTTGCAGGAACACCCGGACTTCATACTCGACCCACTGGGTGAGCAGCACAGCAACGCCCGCCCCGGGATCATTCACAAATACCATGGCCGGCTACTGTTGATCGTCAGTGGTGGTTGCGCGATCAACTGCCGTTACTGCTTCCGTCGGCACTTCCCCTATGGCGATAACGCCCTGAGTACCGATGAATGGCAACAGGCGCTGGATTACATCCGCCACGATCCCAGCATCGCCGAGGTGATCTACAGCGGCGGCGATCCGCTGGCAGCCAACGACAAGCGACTGGCCTGGCTGACCCGGGAAATCGCCGACATTGCCCATGTACGCCGGCTGCGCGTGCATACCCGGCTACCGGTGGTGATTCCGCAGCGGGTGACCAGCGCCCTGATCGATGCCCTGTGCGGCACCCGCCTGCCAGTGAGCATGGTGCTGCACTGCAACCATGCCAACGAGATCGATGCCCAGCTTGCCCAGGCCATTGCCACCCTGCGCCGGGCGGGCATCCTGCTGTTGAATCAGACAGTGCTGCTCAAGGGTGTCAATGATCGTATCGAGGAGCTGCTGGCACTCAGCGAAACCCTAGGAGATCATGGCGTTTTGCCTTACTATCTGCACGTACTGGATCATGTAAAAGGTGCACAGCATTTTCATGTAGACGACACGACGGCCAGAGGATTGGCCGGTGAGATGCTCGCCAGACTGCCGGGTTTCCTGGTCCCACGTCTGGTGCGGGAAATCGCAGGGGAAACCAGCAAAACACCACTGCCTCCCGAGTTGATCAGGGCGGCAGGTCACTTAGCCCAGGCCCCGACCAACTGCTACAGTGTGATCAAACACTCATCCTTGGCGTAACGCATGTATTGGACTCCAGCTTGATTCGTTCTCGATTTGGCCTCAAGGGGCTGCAACGGAAGAAAAATGTTATGGATAACGCCACGCATACACTGAATCTGCGCGTGCCCCCGCAAACGCTCGAATCGCTGAGCTTTGCCGAAAGCAATGAGAAAGGCATCGCGCACTGGATCGCCAACCTGCCCAAGGCCAATATCGGCGAAACCGCCCGCCAACTGTACAAAGGCCTGATCGAGCTCAACCAGCTGCAGATCACCCCGGACAAGCGCCTGGCCATGCTCGAGCTGATCCGGCCGCAGGTGCACTACGTCTGTACTGCCCTGTCACGCTATTACCTGGGCCAGTCCATCGTCCTGGAAGAGCGCCCGCGCAAGGTCGCCAACCTGTCCCAGTCACTGCAGAACCACCTGGCCACCGGCTACAAGATCGTGGTTACGCAGGACGCCAGCATGAAGAACCGCGACCGCGCCGAGATCACCACCCTGGCCATCCAGCGGGCGATACGCGCACTGTGCGGGCCATTGCTGCGTGCCTATCAGCTGTATTGTCCGGTCGCCGACGGCGTCTGGCTGGAAATACACCAGCTGTATCAGCTGGCGCGCGGACGCAGGCTGCATCAGGTTCCGGTCGAGGACAAGGAAAGCACCGGCGGCAAGGTACTGAGCATCGAGCAGGCCTACCTGGCCGTGTTGCTGCTGGGCACCGCGCGCCCCAACCAGATGCGCCAGAGCGTCATGGCACGGCTGTTCGGCGTGCTCGAGAACTGGAGCGGCCTGGCCGCCCTGGTCGAACCGGACTCCCCCGATGCGCTGTTCATCATCAACCCGGCCATGGATTGCCCACCGCGCTATCGCTCACTGGTGCTGGATGAGGACCTGACCGGCAGTCTCGGACTGGATACCCGCGCACTGGTCGATACCATCAAGCAATACCTGCTCGACAGCGAACCGGCCCGCAAACGCCTGCAGGTGCCCGAGGGCCTGGGCATGGAGCTGCTGCAACATATCAGCCAGTCCTGGGGCGACCTGGCCGAACGCACCTTCAATCGCATGCCGGGCCGCGGCGAGCTGCGTATCACCATCGGCATGAGTGCCACCCACTTTCAGATTGCCGGCACCAGCTTTTCGCGCTTCATCAATGCCGAGGACAGCAACCCGTTTTCCGACGCCAGCCGTCGTACCCGCCAGGAGGGCTGGAGCACTGCATTCGATGGTGACCAATCGGTGGATTGGACACCGGATGTGGAAAAGATCAACTACACCACCACCAGCGAGCCCAGCGACGAAGAGAACGCCGAGAGCTACCCGGTACACAGCCTGCGCATCATCAACCACAGCCCCGGCGGCTTCTGCCTGACCTGGCCGCGGGAAGTGCCCAGGCAGTTGCAGGCCGGCGAACTGCTGGGCGTGCAGGAAGAAGCCGATCAGGGCTGGAGCCTGGCGGTGGTACGCTGGATTCGCCAGGTGCGCGGCGGTGGCACCCAGATGGGTATCGAGCTGATCGCCCCGCACTTCACCCCCTGCGCAATCAAATTGTTGCGCAAGACCGAGCACCCCAGCCGCTATCTGCGCGCCCTGCTGGTGCCCGAAGTGACGGCGATCGATCGCCCTTCGACACTGATCACCCCGCGCCTGCCATTTCAGGTGAGCAGCAAGGTGATGCTGCTGCTCGGTGGTCAGGAGCTGCGCGCCCAACTGGTCGAGGGCATCACCGCCACCGGCAGCTTCAGCCAGTTCGAACACCATATCTTGAATCAACCGGACAACAGCACCGGCCAAACCGAGACCGATAGCACAAGTTTCACCATTGGCTCGGAGGATGACTTTGACTCGTTATGGAAGTCTCTGTAGATTCAATTGTCTGGATCCGCAAGGATGGGACTGCTTGAGACAAATGGGACAACATGGCCATCGATGCACACGCCATCAGACTACTGATTCTGGACGATTCGCAGAATAACGCGGAGCGTCTGGTCAGCATCTTACGCAACGCCGGGCATGCCACCCGCGCGCACCGCGTCAGTTCACTGGAAGACCTGCAGGAATCACTCCAGCAGACCTGGGACCTGTGCCTGGCCTGCCCCGAGACCAGCTTCATGAGCGCTCAGGAAGCCTGTCTGATCATCAGCCAGTCGCATGACGTGCCCTTCATCCTGCTGAGTGAGCAGGATGATCTCGACACCCGCAGCGACGCCCTGCGCAGTGGCATGCAGGACTGCGTACCCGGCACTGCCGACGCCCTGCTGACCATGGTGGTCAAGCGCGAACTGACCAACCTGGCCGCACGCCGCCAGCGCCGCATCGCCGAGCAGTCCCTGCGTGAAACGGAAAAGCGCTGCCAACTCCTGCTGGACAGTTCCGTCGATGCCATTGCCTACGTGCTCGATGGCATGCATATCTATGCCAACCGCTCCTATATCCGCCTGTTCGGCTACGACGATGCGGATGACCTCGCCGCCGAGCCGATGGTCGGCCTGATCGCCGCCAAGGACCAGAACAACTTCAAGGATTTTCTGCGTCACTACGCCAGCCGCAGTGAGCAAAGCGAAATGCGCTGCACCGCGATGGACAGTGACGGCAAGGAATTCCCGATCATGCTCAGCTTCTCACCGGCCAATTACGACGGTGAGCCCTGCACCCAGGTAGTGATCCGCGCCGAAACCGCCAGTGCCGAATTCGAAGAGAAGCTCAAGGCCATGGCCAGCCACGACCTGGTGACCGGGTTGTATAACCGCTCCTGGTTCCAGGAACAGCTGGAAGGCATCAGCGAACAGGCGGTACGCAACAGCCAGCCCAGCACCCTGGTGTACATCAGCATCGACACTTTCAGCGCCCTGCAGGCGGACATCGGCATCGGTGGCTCCGATCTGGTGCTGGCTGACCTGGCGCAGATTCTGCGGCGCGCCGTCCCGGAAAATACCCTGCTGGCCCGTTTCAGTGATGATGCCTGCAGTGCATTGATCGAAGGCAAGGAGCCAGAGACAGTCGCCGCGCAGTTGCCGGCGCTGCTGAAACAGATCGAGAGCAATCTGTTCGAGGCCAATGGTCGCACCGTCCAGATCACCGTCAGCATCGGCGTCTCCAGCATCAGCGAAACCAACCCCGAACCGACTCAGGCCATCGAGCGAGCGCACCGCCTCGCCGAGCAGGTCAGTCAGGCCGGCGGCAATGCCATCAAGGTGTTCAATCCGCTCGAAGAACTGGAGCACATGGCCAACCGCGGCAACATCATCGCGCTGATCCGCCATACCCTGGAAACCAATGCCTTCAACCTGCAGTTCCAGCCGGTCATCAGCCTGCGCGGTGACAACTCGGAGCATTACGAAGCCTTCCTGCGGCTGCTCAACAACCAGGGTGAGGAAGTACCGCTGGTCGAATTCCAGTCCGCCGCCCTGGAGTCGGGGCTGGCCATGGATATCGATCGCTGGCTGATCGGCCGGGCCGTCAACCTGCTCGCCCAGCACCGTTCCAAGGGTGCCGACACGCGGCTGATCCTCAACCTGAGCAGCGCCAGTCTGCAGGACCCGGAAATCGTCAAGTGGATCTCCACCCTGCTGAAGGAATCCAGGCTGCCAGCCGATGCGCTGATCTTCCAGTTCAACGATGCCGATGCCAACAACTATCTGAAACATGCCAAGGTGCTGGCCGAGTCGCTGCACAGCATCCATTCGAGGATTTCGCTGAGCCATTTCGGTGGCGCGCTGAACCCCTACACCATCCTCAAGCATCTGCCGGTCGACTATGTGAAGATCGACGAATCCTTCAGCCGCGACCTGTCCGATGCCGACACCGTCGAACAGCTCAAGGAAATGGTCGCCACCCTGCACAACCAGGGCAAACTGACCATCGTTTCCTGCGTCAACAGCGCAATCATGATGCCGACGCTATGGCAGGCCGGGGTCAACTATATCCAGGGCAATTACCTGCAGCCGCCCAGCGACAGCATGAGCTACAACTTCTCCAGCGAGTAGGAAAGCCCCAGCGCCCCCCTGGGGGTGTAGCACCCCGGTCCGCGTTCGGGCGCTACGCCTGCTCCCAGCGGTCAGAGGGATATGTCGTCGAGCAGGCGCTCGACAAACCGCTGTTGGATGACAGACCGCGTCAGAACCCTTCCCGATCACGGAACCCCAACAGGTACAGGATGCCATCCAGCCCCAGGGTGGAAATTGCCTGCTTGGCTGACTGCTTGACCAGCGGTTTGGCCCGGAAAGCCACCCCCAGCCCGGCGATGGACAGCATCGGCAGATCGTTGGCTCCGTCACCCACAGCGATGGTCTGCTCCAGGCTGATACCTTCGCGCTGGGCCAGTTCGCGCAGCAGATCAGCCTTGCGCTGACCATCGACAATCGGCTCCAGCACCTCGCCGGTCACCAGCCCATCCCGGGTCGGCAGCGCGTTGGCATAGACGTAATCGATACCCAGGCGTTTCTGCAGCCCCTCGGCGAAATAGCTGAAGCCGCCGGACAGGATGGCGGTCTTGTAACCCAGGCGACGCAACTGGGCGATCAGGGTTTCGGCGCCCTCGGTCAGGCGCAGGGACTGGCCGATCTCCTCCAGCACGCTTTCTGGCAGCCCCTTGAGCAGCGCCATGCGCTCACGGAAGCTGGCCTTGAAGTCCAGTTCGCCGCGCATCGCCCGCTCGGTGATCTCCGCCACCTGGGCACCGACGCCGGCAGCCTTGGCCAGCTCGTCAATCACCTCGGCATCGATCAGCGTGGAATCCATGTCGAACACCACCAGACGGCGATTGCGGCGGAAGATGCTGTCCTGCTGGAAGGCGATATCCACGTTCAGCTCCTGGGAGATCGCCAGGAATTCGGTACGCAACGCCGCAGGATCTGCCGGTTCGCCACGCACCGAGAACTCGATGCAGCCCTTGCCCTGATCAGCCGGCATGCCGTCGGGAATACGCTCGGACAGGCGGTCGATATGGTCGATATTGAGGCCGTAACGGGCGGTGATTTCACTGACCCGAGCGATATGCTCGGCGGTAACCCGGCGGGCCAGCAGGGTCACGATATGCCGGGGCTTGCCCTGTCCGGTGACCCAGCGGCTGTACTCCTCGGCGCTCACTGGTGTGAAGCGTACCTGCTGGTCCAGTTCATAACCGCGGAACAAAACATCCTTGAGCACGTCAGAGAGACCGTCTTCACCGGTCATTTCAACCAGGATGCCAAACGATAGCGTGTCATGGATAACAGCCTGTCCGATATCCAGAATTCTGACGCTCGCCCGCGCCAGAATGCCGGTGATGGCCGCCGTCAGGCCGGGGCGATCGGGACCGGTAATGTTGATCAGGACGATTTCCTTCAAGGGGCCGCTCCAGTCAGAAAATGGAATCGGCCATTCTACCCGCAAATGCCCAATTCATCACTGGTGCAACCTTTTTCCCCTCACTGCTAATGGCTATACTTCAATTCCTACGGCGTTTCAGGCTGCCGGTCCTGCCTTTCATCCATCGATCGAGTCATATTTTGAATCACACACCGAATTCACCTGACAATCTGTTTCTGCGCGGCCACGCCTCGCTGCGCAAAAAACGCCTGACCTTGCCCAGCCTGCTGATGCTGCTGGCGCTGGCTCCCCTGCTGCTGATGTTCGTACTGGTGCTCTGGTTCGGCCAGTTTCAGCTGCAGCGCGATATCGCCCAGCAGGCCGATAAGACCGGCAGTGAGCTGGCCCGACAGATAGCTTCTCTGGTCGCCGACCCGCTCGCCGCCAATGACACCCTGAGTCTGAATATCATTCTCGCCCAATGGGTGCAGAATCCGATAATCGCGCACAGCAGCTTGACCGCCGCAAATGACCGGGTCGTTGCCGAGGCCGGCAGACGTCCCTCCGCAGGCAGCCTGGCACCGGGCAAGGGACGTTTCGTCGCCGCCGTGCATTTTCAGGACGAATTGATCGGCCAGTTGCATCTGAGCCTGGCCCGCGAACCGTTCACCACGCCGGTGGCCAACCTGTTGCAAGGCCTGATATGGAGCCTGGTATTGCTGTTCATCATCACCGGCCTGATCGCCTGGCGGCTCGGCGTCGGCATGCGCCAGGTCCTGGCCGGCCTCGGCAACTGGTATGGCGATTCCGATATGCCAACCCCGGGAATTCGCCGTGGTGACGAGCTGGGTGACCTGGCCAGGCGTCTGGCCGAACGCCGTATAACCGACCTGCCCCCTTTGCCGGAACCAGAGCCGGAGCCGGAGCCGGAGCCAGAACCCGAACTGGAGCTCGACATCGAGCCCCTCGAAGGCCTCCAGACAGAGCTGCCCGAGACACCGCAGGCAGAGATGGACGCACAGCTCGACGATGATATGGAGCCGGCCCCAGCAGCGCCTGGTGATGCGAACCCCATTGATGAAGAGTCATCAGCCGAGTCCGTCGCGGTAGAACAGAGCGTCAGCGCTACGGCAGACACCGCAGCCGCAATCAGCAGTCAATTGCCCGAACTGGAGGCCACGCCTGCGCCACAGGTTCCGCCCAGCACGATACTGGCGATACGTCTGGGTGACCAGAATACCCTGCATCGCCTGCCGCGCCCGCGCCTGCTCGGCCTGCTCGAACGCTATCGCGAACAGCTGGAACAGGCCAGCCACGCGTGTGGCGGGCAATTGCATACACTGATGGATGGCACCAGCCTGATCTTCTTCCATCCGGACAATGCCGACCAGTTGGGTAACGCCCTGTGTTGTGGCGAACTGATGCGGGTGCTGGGGCATGAACTGCAGATTCAGATCGCCGATACCGGCATCGCCCTGCACGTACAGATCGCCCTGTGCCATACCCCGTGCCAGGACATACCCGCGGATGAATTGAAAGAAGCCTCAACCGACTGCGCGCAGATGCTCGAAAGCATGCAACACAGCCGTAACCTGCTGTTACTGGATGCCGAACTGGCCGCCAGCGGCCTGCTGAGCGACAAGGCCATGCTGCGCCGACTGGCAAGCCCGCCGGGCATCTACTGCGTCGAACGCCTGCGTGAGCCCTATCAGAGTCAGTTGGAACAGCAGTTGAAGACCTTGGGCAGGGACTGATCTCGGCGCAATGGCTGTCGGCGAGCAGGCGCTCGCCAACCCCGGGAGGGACGAGCGCCTGCTCGTCCGCGGACCAACAGGCCTTACCTCTTCCTTACCTCTCCACCTGCACCGCATCCACCTTCTGGAAGCCCCGTGGCAGCTTGTTGCCGCGCCGCCCACGCTCGCCACGATAGTGTTCCAGGTCCGCCGGCTTGAGGGTCAGGGTACGCTTGCCGGCGGTCAGTACCAGATTCGCGCCTTCCGGCAGCAAGGCCAGCGCCAACACGAACTCCTCGCGGCTTTTCACCCGTGCGCCAGGCACCGAAAGAATTTTGTTGCCCTTGCCTTTTGACAGTTGCGGCAGGTCCTTCAGCGGGAATATCAGCAAACGACCTTCGTTGGAGAGGGCCACCACCGAGTCACTCTCACGCTGATTGACCGGTACCGGTGCGATGACCTTGCTGCCATCGGGCAGGCTCAGCAGCGCCTTGCCGTTCTTGTTCTTGGCCTGCAGGTCGGCACCCTGCACCACGAAGCCATAACCGGCATCCGAGGCCAGCAGGTACAGCTGCTGATCTTCCGGCAGCAACAGGCCGACGAACTCGGCGCCGGGCGGCGGGCTGAGGCGCCCGGTAAGCGGCTCACCCTGCCCCCTGGCCGAGGGCAGGCTGTGCGCTGCCAGGGAATAGCTGCGCCCGGTCGAGTCGAGGAATACCGCCTGCTGGTTGGAGCGTCCGCTGGCCTGGGCCAGGAAACTGTCACCGGCGCGGTAGGACATCCCCTTGCCATCCACATCATGACCCTTGGCGCAACGCGCCCAGCCGCGCTCGGACAGCACCACGGTGACCGGCTCGGAGGGCACCAGCTCGGTTTCCGACAGGGCGCGGGCTTCCTCGCGCTCGACCAGGGGCGAGCGACGCTCGTCGCCATAGGTTTCGGCGTCGGCAACCAGTTCGCCACGCACCGTCTTGCGCAACAGCTTCTCGCTGCCGAGCACCTTCTGCAATTGATCGCGTTCCTTGGCCAGCGCGTCCTGCTCACCCCGAATCTTCATTTCCTCAAGCCGCGCCAGCTGACGCAGACGCGTATCGAGGATGTAGTCGGCCTGCAACTCACTCAGGTCAAAGCGGGCCATCAACTCGGCCTTGGGCTGATCCTCGTTGCGGATGATCTCGATCACCTCATCCAGATTGATGAAGGCGATCAGCAGGCCATCCAGCAGATGCAGCCTGGCCAGCACCTTGTCCAGGCGGAACTGCAGACGGCGCCGTACCGTGGTGATGCGAAAGCCCAGCCACTCGCCAATCAGGCTGCGCAGGTCCTTCACCGCCGGACGGCCATCGGTGCCGATCACGTTCATGTTGACCCGGTAGCTGTTCTCCAGGTCGGTGGTGGCGAACAGGTGCTGCATCAGCTCTTCGGCGTCCACCCGGTTGGAACGCGGCACTATCACCATGCGCGTCGGGTTCTCATGATCGGACTCGTCACGCAGGTCGGCCACCAGCGGCAGTTTCTTGGCCTGCATCTGCGCAGCGATCTGCTCCATTACCCGTGCGCCGGACACCTGGTGCGGTAGCGCGGTGATGACGATATCGCCGTCCTCGCGGGTCCAGATCGCCCGGCAACGGATCGAACCGCGGCCAGTGGCATACAGGTTGAGCAGGTCACGGCGCGGGGTGATGATTTCCGCCTCGGTGGGGAAGTCAGGCCCCTGGATGTGCTCCATCAGCTCATCCAGCCCGGCACCGGGATCATCCAGCAGGCGTATGCAGGCCGCAGCCACCTCGCGCAGGTTGTGCGGCGGAATGTCGGTGGCCATGCCCACGGCGATGCCGGTGGTGCCATTGAGCAGCAGGTTGGGCAGGCGCGCCGGCAGTACCATGGGTTCATCCAGGGTGCCGTCGAAGTTCGGCTGCCAATCCACCGTGCCCTGCCCCAGCTCGGTCAGCAGCACCTCGCTGTAGCGGGCCAGGCGGGCCTCGGTATAACGCATCGCAGCGAATGACTTGGGATCATCCGGGGCGCCCCAGTTGCCCTGCCCGTCCACCAGCGGATAGCGGTAGGAAAACGGCTGTGCCATCAGCACCATGGCCTCGTAGCAGGCCGAATCACCATGCGGGTGGTATTTGCCCAGCACATCGCCCACGGTACGGGCCGATTTCTTGTGCTTGGACAGGGCCGACAGGCCCAGCTCGCTCATGGCGTAGACGATGCGCCGCTGCACCGGCTTGAGCCCGTCGCCGATATGCGGCAACGCGCGATCCATGATCACGTACATGGAGTAGTTCAGATAGGCTTCTTCGGTAAACGACGACAGTGAACGGCGCTCAACGCCTTCCAGGCTCAGATCCAGACTGTCACTCATACTTGCTCTCTACATTGACGTTTTGGCGCAAAATCAATTCACCGCCCTGCTGGCTGAAATCCAGCTGCCGCAGGGCGCTCATACCCAATAGAACATCCTCGCCGACGATCCCCGGCACTATGCCGGCGCTGACATCGTGCAACCGAATCTCGCCCAACTGCAGGGTGTCGATACGGGTGCTCCAGCTCTCGGTCAGGCCGTTGGCGGTATTGACCATGATCGGTCGACCCCGCGATAGCTGCAGGCGCTCGGCCAGCGTAGCGGGAACCGCAACGAAGGTGGCACCGGTATCCAGCAGAAAGGTCACCGGTTGGCCATTGATCTGACCAGCCGCCAGGTAGTGACCATGGCGGTTGCGCTCCAGATGCACCTCCACCGTCTCCCCCACATGCAGCGATATGGGCGCCTGGTTGGGGTTGCGCCGGCGCTCCTCCAACCCGGAGAACCATTGCGCAGCCAGCGCCAGCCCGGCAATCCAGGCCAGCACCAGCATCACAGTGCCAAGCCGCCGGTCAGGCGGAGCGGCCTGGGTCATGGGTGCCGGCCCGGCATCAGGCCAGCACCTCGGCGAGGTTGCCCTTGCTTTCCAGCCACTGTTTGCGATCCCCGGCCCGCTTCTTCGCCAACAGCATGTCCATCAGCGCTTCGGTGCCGGCCATGTCATCCACGGTCAATTGCACCAGACGGCGGGTATCCGGAGCCATGGTGGTCTCACGCAGTTGCAGCGGGTTCATCTCGCCCAGCCCCTTGAAGCGGGTGACCTGTATCTTGCCGCGCTTGCCCTCGGCTTCGATGCGGTCGAGGATGCCGGTCTTCTCCGCGTCATCCAGCGCATAGAACACCTCCTTGCCGATATCGATGCGGTACAGTGGCGGCATGGCGACGAACACGTGGCCGGCTTCCACCAACGTGCGGAAATGCCGCACGAACAGCGCGCACAGCAGGGTCGCGATATGCAGGCCGTCGGAGTCGGCATCGGCCAGAATGCAGACCTTGCCGTAGCGCAGCTGGGACAGGTCCGGCGAGCCGGGGTCCACGCCGATGGCGATGGCGATGTTGTGTACTTCCTGGGACGCCAGCACCTGCCCGGAGTCGACTTCCCAGGTATTGAGGATCTTGCCGCGCAGCGGCATGATCGCCTGGAACTCCTTGTCCCGCGCCTGCTTGGCACTGCCACCGGCCGAGTCTCCTTCCACCAGGAACAGCTCGGAACGGCGGCTGTCCTGGCCAGCGCAGTCAGCCAGCTTGCCGGGCAATGCCGGGCCCTGGGTGATGCGCTTGCGTTCGATCTTCTTGCTCGCCTTCAGGCGGCGGCTGGCGTGGTCGATGGCCATCTCGGCAATCTGCTGGCCGATGTCGGCATGCTGGTTCAGCCACAGACTGAAGGCATCCTTGACCACCCCGGAAACAAAGGAGGCGGACTCCCGCGAGGACAGACGCTCCTTGGTCTGCCCGGAAAACTGCGGCTCGGCCATCTTCACCGACAGCACATAGCTGACCCGCTCCCAGACATCTTCCGGCGCCAGCTTGACGCCGCGCGGCAGCAGATTGCGAAACTCACAGAATTCGCGGATGGCCTCCAGCAGCCCGGAGCGCAGGCCATTGACGTGGGTGCCGCCCTGGGCAGTGGGAATCAGGTTGACGTAGCTTTCCTGCACCAGCTCACCGCCCTCCGGCTGCCAGAACAGTGCCCAGTCCACCGCCTCCTTGCTGGAGGCCAGCGCACCGGTGAAAGGCGCCTCCGGCAAGGTCGGCCATTGCGCGCAGGCGTCCACCAGATAGTCACGCAGGCCATCCTCGTAATACCAGCTGGTCTTCTCGCCGGATTGGCGATCATCGAAATCGACACGCAGGCCGGGGCACAGGACCGCCTTGGCCTTGAGCAGGTGCAACAGGCGATTGATATTGAATTTCGGTGTATCGAAATAGCTGCCGTTGGGCCAGAACTTCACCGTGGTGCCGGTATTGCGCTTGCCCACGGTCCCCACCACTTCCAGCTCGCTGACCTTGTCGCCATTCTCGAAGGCGATGGCATATTCCTGACCGTCACGCCGCACCCGCACCTCCAGCCGCAGCGACAACGCATTGACCACGGAGATGCCCACCCCGTGCAAGCCACCGGAAAACTGGTAGTTCTTGCCGGAGAACTTGCCGCCGGCGTGCAGCCGGGTGAGGATCAGCTCGACCCCGGAGACCCCTTCCTCGGGGTGGATGTCCACCGGCATACCGCGCCCGTCATCGATGACTTCCAGTGCATTGTCCTGATGCAGGATCACGGTGATGGCGCGGGCATGCCCGGCCAGCGCCTCGTCAACGCTGTTGTCTATGACTTCCTGGGCAAGGTGGTTGGGGCGAGTGGTGTCGGTGTACATGCCCGGGCGGCGACGCACCGGGTCCAGACCGCTGAGTACTTCAATATCATCGGCGTTATAGGACGATTGGGACATAGAGTGTCTGGTTTTCCTTGATCAATCAGAGCGGACACGACCTGCCATCGTGGTGGGTCAGCATAGCATCCTATCCTCCCCCACCGCATGCTGCCAGCGATGGAAGAGGCCCCTCGCTGTAGTTCATCTAATAGCCGGATGCACCGGCCTGTGGCAGGAAACTGCCCGACGGCAGACGCGAGACGGCGGTGTCGATCCGGCCATCATCATACAGGCGCAGCCAGCGATAACCCGGTGGCTGGTTGTCGGTGGCAAAATCACTGCTGGCCACGGCGAATTGCACGCAGGTCGAGGGCGACGCCAGCAGGCGCATGGTGCCGCGCCGCTGTTCGAGCTGCTGGTGGATATGTCCCCAGAGCACCCCACGCACTTGCGGCTCGGCATCCAGCCGGGCCAGCAGCTGGTCGGCATTGCCCAGTCCGATCGGCTCCATCCAGTCACTGCCGATCGGCACCGGATGATGGTGCAGGCAGACCAGCACATGGCGCTGACCGGCGCTGCTCAACGCCTGGTCCAGGCGCGCCAGTTGCTGCTGGTCCAGATATCCGGCGACGCTGCCCGACACACTCGAATCCAGCAGCACGATACGCCACTGGCCGATATCGACCCAGTCACGATTGAGCCCGCGCTCCTCCCCCAACTCGGCCATCAGCACGGCATCGTCATGGTTGCCGGGAATCCAGTGACATGGCTGCGGAATGCGTGCCACGGCATCGATGAAGCGTTCATAGGCCGCGGCCGAGCCGTCCTGGGTGATATCACCGGTGGCCAGCACCAGATCGATCTGCGGACATTCGTCGAGCACCTGGTCGATCACGGCGTTCAGCGAAGCCAGGGTATCGAGCCCCAGCAGGCGCTGCTGCGGATCGGCAAAGAGATGGCTGTCCGTCAGCTGTACTACGCAGATGGAGTCAGCGGCATTAATGGCGTCGGATGGTGGCATCTGGCCCGCTCCTGAAAATGTACCCGACATGATCGCAACAGACGCAGCGACAATCCAGTGACTGGCTCACACTTGCGAACAGATTTACCAGCGAAACACATCAGCCCCACAACGCGCAGGCCACTGGCGTAGCGCAGGAGCGCTACACCCCGGGGCTACGTCATTGTGCATCCACAGGATGAAGCAATCCACAGGCACGGCCGCAGCCAGCAGACATGGGGTCGCCTGGGCTCAGCGGTCGATCAGCACCGGCTGCGCGCTCTGACCATAGCGTTGACAGTAACCCAGCCATTCACCGAGGAACAGGTTGAGCTGGTACTTCTCGTCCGGTTGCAACATCTGCTCATTGGGGTAGGGATAGACCCCACGAAAACGTCGGCGGTTGTAGGCGGCCACCACCTCGGCCATGCGTGCGTCATGATACAGACGCACCTCCATGCTCGGTGGCGCGAGCCAGTCATGCTGTCGCTCATGGCGCAACTGCAGCGTGGTGGTGTAGCGGCAACGCTCGATCACCCGCATCACCAGCCGCTGTGGCTGCTCGTCGGCGTCAAGCAGGATGTGTCGCTCATCCTGCATGGCCATGTCCGGCATCAATTGACGCAAACGGAAGAAATTGGTCTCGCACACCGCCTGCAGCGAAGACAGATCCACCCGGTAACGGGGCTTACCGGCCACCAGCATGGTCATGGTCGTGGGCCCGCCTGCTCGCGCAGCCGCTGCCCATGCAGCTCAAGCCATTGCAAGGCGATGATGCTCGCGGCATTGTCGATGCGCCCCTGCTCCAGAGCCTGCAAGGCCTCGCTGCGCGACAGGACGCTGACACGGATATCCTCGCCTTCCTCGGCCAAACCATGCACGCCGCCCACGCCACGGCTATCCACCGTGGCGCAATACAGGTGGACCTGCTCGTTGCTGCCGCCCGGCGAGGGAAAATAGCGGGTGATGGGGGTCAGTTGCAACAATTGGAGACCCGCCTCCTCCTGCGCTTCGCGATGGGCTACCTGTTCGGCACTTTCGTCGGCATCGAACAGGCCGGCGACCAGTTCCAGCATCCACGGGCTGGCACGCTTGTCCAGCGCCCCGACGCGCATCTGCTCGACCAGCACCAGCGCATCCTGCCAGGGATCATAGGGCAGCACGCATACCGCGTCCGGACGCACGAACAGCTCCCGACGTAACTCCGGCCCCCAGCCACCGGCGAACAGACGGTGACGCAGGGTCAGTACATCCAGCCGGTAAAAGCCACGAAAGCCCGGTTCACGGCGCAGGATCTCGACATCCTGCTGATTGAAATCGGTCAAGTAAACGCCCCTGAAAAAAGACAAACCCAATGGTCGAGCTTTTAAACTCGCATATCAGAGCGGGCCGAGGCAAGGACTGACCCATTTCAACGGCGAATGGTCATGCTGCTGCCGAGCGTGCACCATCGCGAAGGGACGGGGTGTAGCGCGCCTGCGCTACGCCGGGTGAGCTTGCAGCGGCGCTGTCGTCGAGCAGGCGCTCGACAACCCGTGCTGGCGCCCCCTGCTCGACTCGACGCCTAGGCGAGCAGGCTGGAACTCTCGACACCCCGTCTCCCTCCGCGGGAGCATGGACGTCTGCCCTACACCTTCTGGTACAGCTGCGAACCGGTCTGGCGGAACTCCGAGGACTTGGCCTTCATGCCCTCCTCCACCGCCACGTCGACTGCCTCGATACGCTGGGCCGCGGCGTATTCACGCACCTCCTGGGTGATTTTCATCGAGCAGAACTTCGGCCCGCACATGGAACAGAAATGGGCCACCTTGGCCGACTCCTTGGGCAGCGTCTCGTCATGGAAGGCGCGGGCAGTGTCCGGGTCCAGGCCAAGGTTGAACTGGTCTTCCCAGCGGAACTCGAAGCGCGCCTTGGACAAGGCATTGTCGCGAATCTGCGCGCCCGGATGCCCCTTGGCCAGATCCGCCGCGTGGGCAGCGATCTTGTAGGTGATGATGCCGGTCTTCACGTCATCGCGGTTGGGCAGGCCCAGGTGCTCCTTGGGTGTGACATAGCAGAGCATGGCGCAGCCGAACCAGCCAATCATCGCCGCGCCGATGCCCGAGGTGATATGGTCATAACCCGGCGCGATATCGGTGGTCAGCGGCCCCAGGGTATAGAACGGCGCCTCATCACAGCATTCCAGCTGCTTGTCCATGTTCTCCTTGATCAGTTGCATCGGCACATGGCCGGGACCTTCGATCATCACCTGTACATCGTGCTTCCAGGCAATCTTGGTCAGCTCGCCGAGGGTCTCCAGCTCACCGAACTGGGCCTCGTCGTTGGCGTCGGCGATCGAACCCGGGCGCAGGCCATCGCCCAGGGAGAAGGACACGTCGTAGGCCTTCATGATCTGGCAGATGTCCTCGAAATGGGTATAGAGGAAGTTTTCCTGGTGATGCGCCAGACACCACTTGGCCATGATCGAGCCACCACGGGACACGATGCCGGTGACCCGCTTGGCGGTCATCGGTACATAGCGCAGCAGTACCCCGGCATGAATGGTGAAGTAATCCACGCCCTGCTCGGCCTGCTCGATCAGCGTATCGCGGAAGATCTCCCAGGTCAGGTTCTCGGCGATGCCGTCGACCTTCTCCAGCGCCTGGTAGATGGGTACGGTGCCGATCGGCACCGGCGAGTTGCGGATGATCCACTCGCGGGTCTCATGGATATTCTTGCCGGTGGACAGGTCCATCACCGTGTCCGATCCCCAGCGAATACCCCAGGTCATCTTCTCGACCTCTTCCTCGATACTCGATCCCAGCGCCGAATTGCCGATATTGCCGTTGATCTTCACCAGGAAGTTGCGGCCGATAATCATCGGCTCCAGCTCGGTGTGGTTGATGTTGGCCGGAATGATCGCCCGGCCCCGGGCGATTTCCTCGCGCACGAACTCGGCGGTGATTTCCTTGGGGATACTGGCGCCGAAGCTGTGACCCGGATGCTGCTCGGCGAGCAGACCGGCGGCACGCGCCTCCTGCAGTTTCATGTTCTCGCGAATCGCCACGAACTCCATTTCCGGCGTGATGATACCTTTGCGAGCGTAGTGCATCTGCGTCACGTTGTGCCCGGCCTTGGCCCGGCGCGGAGTACGCAGGTGGGCAAAGCGCATGTGATCCAGTGATGAATCGGACAGACGGGCATTGCCGAACTCGGAGCTGAGGCCCGGCAATACCTCGGTATCAGCCCGCTCCTCGATCCACACGCTGCGCACATCCGGCAGCCCTGCACGCAGGTCGATATTCACTTCCGGGTCGGTATAGGGGCCGGAGGTGTCATACACCAATACCGGTGGATTCCTTTCCACACCCTGGTCGGTACGGGTATCGGCCAGGCTGATCTCGCGCATGGGCACGCGAATATCGGCCCGCGATCCGGTCACGTATATCTTGCGCGAATTGGGCATGGGCTGGGTGGCGGCACCATCGGCACCGGAACGGGCAATGGCGGTATCAGGCAAGCGACTGGTCATTATTATGCTCCACTGTATGACAATTACAGGGAACCGAAGCGGCACGGGCCAGCACCCCGGGAACGGGGCAATGCAGAGGTGCGCATCTCGATTCCTACGCCGGTACTAACCGGATCAGGTTCAACGGGTGAAGTCTCAGCCGGCACAAAAGCGTCGGCACCCCGTCAAGATGAGCCTGCAGCTTAGAGCCTCTGCTCCCAGGCGGCAAGCCCGGCGGGTGAAAAGCCGCTACGCTTGCCCTTGACCGGCGGCCTGCAGCTCTTTAGCCTTGGTGGATTAACTCAGTCCCTCATGCGAAGGATCTCTGCATGCTGCGCCCTCTTTATGTTGCCATCGTGCTGGCTGGCCTGTCCGGTCCGGCCCTGGCCAAGTCCGATCTGCTGACCATTTATCAGGAAGCCCTGCTCAACAGCGCCGACCTGGCCGCCGCCGAGGCCGATGCCCTGGCCCGCCAGGAAGTGCTGCCCCAGGCCCGCGCCCTACTGCTGCCGAATATCGGCCTGGGCGCCGGTGTGGCCCGTGAACACGTGGATATCGAAGATCGCGGCAGTGACAGCTATTCCACGCATTATTACCAGGCCAGCCTGACCCAGCCGCTGTTCCGTGCCGACCGCTGGTTCAACTACCAGGCCGCCAAGTCCCAGACCGAGCAGGCGCGGGTCGAGTTTTCGGCGGTGCAGCAGCAACTGATCATGGATGTGGCCCAGGCCTACTTCAACGTGCTGCGCGCTTCCGACAACCTGGCCACCGCCCGCGCCGAGGAAGCTGCCTTCGAGCGTCAGCTGGAGCAGGCCCGTGAGCGCTTCGAAGTGGGCCTGTCGGCCCGTACCGACGTGCTGGAAGCCCTGGCCGGATTCGACACCGCCCGCGCCACACGGATTACCGCCACTACCAACCTGGATGTCAGCTATCAGGCACTGACCCGGTTGACCAACCGCGACCACCCGGAACTGCTGGGCATGGGCCATGATCTGCCGATTCTGGCCCCGACCCCTGGCGACATGCAGCAGTGGGTTGATACCGCCGCAGCGCAGAACCTGTCCTTGCAGGCCTACCGCCTGGCGATCGACAGCGCCTCCGACGCGCTGCGCAGCAGCAAGGCCGGTTATGCGCCGGCAGTCGATGCCTTTGTGCGTTACAACGACAGCTACGGCGGAGCCCGCCTGGGCGGCGTTGGTGCGGGTATCAGCGGCACCGGCGACACCGAGCTGACCCAGTTCGGCGTGGAAATGACCCTGCCGCTGTTCACCGGTGGTGGTACCACCTCGCGGGTACGCGAATCCACCTTCCGCCTGACCCAGGCCGAACAGGCCAGCGAAGCCGAATTGCGGCGTATCGTCGAGCGCACACGCAACCTGTTCCGCACCGTGACCTCCAGCGTCGAAGAAGTCGAAGCCCGGCGTCAGTCGATCATTTCCTCCAAGGCGGCACTGGATGCCACCCAGACCGGATATGAAGTGGGTACCCGTAACGTGGTCGACGTGCTGGATGCGCAACGCAATCTGTATCGCGCGGTACGTGACTACAACGATGCACGCTACAACTACATCATCGACAATCTCGGTCTGAAACAGGCTGCCGGCACCCTCAGCCCGCAGGATCTGGAAGACCTCTCGGCGTGGCTGAACCCCGACTACAATCCGGATCGCGATTTCATCCCGCCGTTTACCGAGCAGGAAATCCGTCGCATGAACATCGGTGGCAGCCAGCCGCAACCGACCCCGGATGAGCAACAGCGGCGCATGCGTACGTCGTTCTGAAGGGAATGCCAGGGGTGTAGCGCGCCTGCGCTACGCCCAGTGCTTCGGGTTGTCGAGCGCCGGCTCGACGACAGCATCACCGCAGGCCCACCCGGCGTAGCGCAGGCGCGCTACACCCCTTTTTCACAACAGCCGCGCAATCCCCAGCAGCAGCCTCTCCAGCGCGCCCTGGTTGGCTTTCACCACTGCCTGACCTGCCGCACCGGCCTGCCGGGCGGCTTCGGTATCGCCAAACCAGCCCGCCACCTGTCCGGCCAGCGCCTCGCTATCGGCCACCTCGACCAACGCCCCTGCACCCTCCAGCAATTCGCTGATTTCGGTAAAGTTGAATCGGTGTGGCCCGGACAGCACCGGCAACCCCAGCGCCGCCGGTTCCAGATAGTTATGCCCGCCGCCGGAAATCAGTGAGCCGCCGACAAAGGCCACATCCGCACAGGCATAGAACTGCATCAGCTCGCCCATGGTATCGCCGAGAAACACCTGGTCCGCCATGCCCGGCATCGCACCCTCGCTGCGCCGCACCATACTCAGCCGCGCCTGCTGGATCTGCCGGGCGACCCCATCAAAACGCTCGGGGTGCCGCGGCACCAGAATCAGCAGTGCCTGCGGGTGCTGCTGCACGATCTGCTGATGCGCGGCAAGAATGACCTCATCTTCCCCGGCGTGGGTGCTGGCAGCAATCCATACCGGCCGCTCGCCCCACTGCGCGCGCCATTGGCCAGCCTTCTCCATGAGTTCGGCGGCGGGTTTCAGATCGAACTTGATACTACCGGTCACCGTCAGTGCCGGCTGCCGCACGCCGAGAGCGATAAAGCGCTCGGCTTCGGCGGCACTCTGCACCGCCACCCAATCCAGCGCCGCAAACATCGGTCGCACCAGCCAGGCGACCCGCTGATAGCCACGCGCCGAGCGCACCGACAACCGCGCATTGGCCAGCACCACCGGCACACGAGCGCGCTTGCATTCGGCCACCAGGTTCGGCCACAGCTCGGTTTCCATGATGATGGCGATACGCGGCTGCAGGCGGCGGATCAACCGGCGCTGCAGCCAGGGCAGGTCATAGGGCAGATAGGCGTGACCTACCTGGTCACCGAACAGCTGGCGGATCTGCTGTGAACCGGTCGGCGTCATGCAGGTGATGGTGATCGGCAGCTGTGGGTGACGCTTGAGCAGCTCCCGCACCATGGGCGCGGCGGCAATGGACTCGCCCACCGATACCGCATGCACCCAGATACCGCCGGCACGCAGCTCCCCACCCAAAGCGAAACGCTCGGGCCAGCGCCGCGCATAGGCCGGGGCGCGCCAGGCGCGATACAGCAGGCGCGCCAGAATCAGCGGCAGACACAGGGTAAAGATCAGGCTGTACAGAAAACGGGGCATGCACTTCTCCAGTACCGGAACGCGGCATAGAGTAGCAGAAGTGACCTGTGAGGCTGCGGATGGCTATACTACAGACCCTTTCATCCGGTCATATTGCGGAGCCCATGAGCACACCCCTGCACACCGACATCTGTATCCTCGGCGGCGGCATCGCCGGCCTCTGGCTGAACGCGCGCCTGCGCCAACAGGGTTTCAGCACCCTGCTGATCGAGCCGCACACCCTGGGTGGCGGGCAAAGCAGCAAGTCGCAGGGCATCATCCATGGTGGTACCAAATATGCGCTGCATGGCAAGCTGACCACCGCTGCCGAGGCGATCGCCGGCATGCCGGCACGCTGGCGCGCCTGCCTGGATGGCAGTGGTGAGCTGGATCTGCGCGGGGTGAACGTGTTGTCCGCACATCATTACCTGTGGTCACCTGGCAACCTGATCAGTAACCTGGCTGGGTTCTTTGCCAGCAAGGCCCTGCGCGGCCGGGTGGACAGCGTCAAGGGCGGCGAGCTGCCACCGGTGTTCTCCAACCCCGCGTTCAAGGGCAAGGTCTACCGCCTGGGTGAGTTGGTGCTGGATGTACCCGATGTGGTACGCCGGCTGGCCGAGCTGGGCGGCAACAGCCTGATCTGCGGCACGGTCCAGGTCAGCGGTGACAGCAGCACCGGCATCGGCGCGCTGCAGGTCGATGGCCAGCGTATCGAAGCCCGGCGCTACGTGCTGGCGGCCGGCGAAGGCAACGAGGCCCTGCTGCACAGCGCAGGTATAAGCCAACCGGCCATGCAGCGTCGGCCGCTGCAAATGGTACTGGTCAAGGGCCCGGCGCTGCCGGCGCTGTATGCCCACTGCCTGGGCAGCAGCCCGAAACCGCGCGTTACCGTTACCACCCATCCCTGCGCCGACGGCCAGTGGTGCTGGTATCTGGGGGGCGAACTGGCGGAACAGGGGACCGACATGAGCGCCCCTGCTCTGATCGAACGGGCGCAGAGGGAAATGGCCGAACTGCTGCCGTGGGTCGATCTGCAGGGCTGCCAGTGGGCGACCTTGCCGGTCACCCGTGCCGAACCGGCGCAAAGTGGCCTGGTCCGGCCCGACAACGCCTATCTCCAGGCAGTCGGCAACAGTCTGGTGTGCTGGCCGACCAAACTCGCACTGGCCCCTGACCTCAGTGATCAGGCCATCGCCGAACTGCAACGCCAGGCGATCCAGCCGCAGTGTGCGCAGCCCGTCACCAGCCTGCCGCAGCCACGGATCGCGCCACCGGCATGGGATACCCTGTTCTCATGAACACACTGCACCCATATCACCGTCCGCTCGGCAGCACCGGCCTGAGCGTCTCACCGCTCGGCCTGGGCACGGTGAAGATCGGCCGCAACCAGGGGGTCAAATACCCCAGTGGTTTCGAGTTGCCGGATGATCAGCAGATACGCGAGCTGCTGGCCTTGAGCCGGGAGCTGGGGATCAACCTGCTGGACACCGCGCCTGCCTATGGTATCAGCGAACAACGGCTGGGCCCGCTGCTGGTAGGCCAGCGGCAGGACTGGGTGCTGTGCAGCAAGGTCGGCGAGGAGTTCGCCGATGGCGAGTCCTGGTTCGATTTCAGCGCCACACATACCCGGCAGTCGGTGGAACGCTCGCTACAGCGGCTGCATACCGATTACCTGGACCTGGTACTGGTACATTCCAACGGGGATGACCTGAACGTGCTTGCCGAGGAGGCCTACCCGACGCTGCAGCAATTGAAGCAGGAAGGCCTGATCCGCGCCTTCGGCTTTTCCGGCAAGACCGTCGCCGGCGGCCTGCGGGCACTGGAACAGGGGGACTGCGCCATGGTCACCTGGAATCTGCGGGAACAGACCGAACGTCCGGTTCTCGATTTCGCGCTGTCACACAACAAGGGCATTCTGGTAAAAAAAGCACTCGCCAGCGGGCATATCTGCCTGCAGGGCGAGGACCCGGTCAGTGCCGGATTCGAGCTGGTATTCAGCCATCCGGCTGTCAGCAGCGCCATTATCGGCACTATCAACCCGGTGCACCTGACACAGAACGTCGCTACTGCCGCACGCATTCTGGAGCGATCGAACAAGCACAACGACTGAAGCACGGTACAGCAAGCCAACGAGGGGGCGTCATGGCCAAAATCATTGCCCGCAGGAATCCCGTCGCGTTCAAGACGCAGGCCATTCACGTCCAGAGCAGCCCCGAGGTGCTACGCTACTCCCCGGTCGGCAACCCGCTCAGCTTCGATCAGATGCTCGCGCTGCGCCAGCCGGTGCAGGTGGCCGATCCGGAATGCTTCGAGCTGACGGTGGCCAACCTCGGGGTGTCCGCCGATATCACCTTCCAGTGGCAGCAGCGGGAGTTCCGCCTGCTGGTCAGGCAACAACGCCCCGATCGCGGTGATGATGTACTGAAGCTGCTGTCCGGTTATGTACCGGCCCATGAACTGCGCCTGCCGCTGCTGACGCTGATGACCGAGCTGGCCGAAGAGCTCCTGCTGGAAACCGGCCAAGGCTGGCTGCCCGGGCGCTATCAGGATGTCTGGCTACCAGCGCCCTATGCCGATACCCTGCCGGCAGACCCCAAACGCTGGTTCAGCCTCACTCCCCATCAGGGCGCCGCCCGCGCGGTGCTGTGCCGTGAGCTGAACCTGCTGGAACGGCCCCGGGCCTATGTGCATCTGCCAACCAATTCGCTGCAACTGGTCTATCACATGCGTCTGGTCCCGCCTTCCTGCCATGATCTCAGCGCACTGCATGCGGATGAATTTCTCGATGCGCAAAGCGGTCAGTTGCATGCACGCCTGGATCATCACCAGCCCGACCTGTACCTCGCCGAACTGCGCGATGGCGTGGCCAGCGGTCGCCTGTTCACGCTGGAACAGGGTGAGCTGGTCGAACAGCAACACCCCCAGCTGCTGCTCAGTGAAGCCTTCGCTCCCCAGCGCGGTTGGGTGGTCGCCGAATCCAACTGGCCATGGCCGGATGGCCTGGCGTTCCCCTGAAGTGCTAGAATAGCTAGCCGCCCCGCCACCGCAAACCCATAGCAAGTCGTTGAAAGACACAGTAAAAAGTCGTTTTTCCACGGATTGTTAGACCATGGTCGGAGTGCAACCTCAGCCAGCTGTTACCTAGACTGCCGGCTGTTCGAAATCACCCACTGGTATCTGATCCATGTACAAAAATCGTATTCGCATGCCTGCGCTGCATGACAAGGTCATGAGTGCGGCAGACGCTGCTTTATTGATCGAAGACGGCATGACCGTCGGCATGAGTGGCTTTACCCGTGCCGGGGAAGCCAAGGCAGTACCACTGGCGCTGGTCGAGCGCGCCAGGCAGCAACCACTGAAGATCAGCCTGCTGACCGGAGCCAGTCTGGGCAACGACCTGGACAAGCAGATGACCGAAGCCGGTGTGCTGGCCCGCCGCATGCCCTTCCAGGTAGACGCCACCCTGCGCAGGGCCATCAACCAGGGTGAGGTGATGTTCATCGACCAGCACCTGTCCGACACCGTCGAGCAGATGCGCAACCATCAGCTGAAGCTGCCCGATATCGCGGTTATCGAAGCCGTTGCCATCACCGAGGAAGGCCACATCGTACCGACCACCTCGGTGGGCAACTCCGCCAGCTTCGCAATCTTCGCCAAGCAAGTGGTGGTCGAGATCAACCTGGCGCACAACCCGAACCTGGAAGGCCTGCACGACATCTACATTCCGACCTATCGGCCGACTCGCACGCCCATTCCCCTGGTCAGCTCCGACCAGCGCATCGGCAGCACCGCGATTCCGATCGATCCGGCGAAGATCGCCGCCATCGTCATCACCGACCAGCCCGACTCCTACTCCACGGTCACGCCGCCGGACGAGGACACCCAGGGCATCGCCGATCACCTGGTGGCCTTCTTCGAGAAGGAAGTGGCAGCCGGCCGCCTGCCGAACAACCTTGGCCCGCTGCAGGCCGGCATCGGTAATATCGCCAACGCCGTGATGTGCGGCCTGATCAACTCCCCCTTCGAGGATCTGGTGATGTACTCCGAAGTGCTGCAGGACTGCACCTTCGAGCTGATCGACGCCGGCAAGATGAAGTTCGCCTCCGGCTGCTCCATCACCCTGTCCGGGCGCTGCAACGAGCGCGTGTTCGGCAACCTGGAGAAGTACAAGGACAAGCTGGTGATGCGTCCACAGGAGATGTCCAACCACCCGGAAATCGTCCGACGCCTGGGCATCATCGGCATCAACACCGCCCTGGAGTTCGATATCTACGGTAACGTGAACTCGACCCATGTCGGCGGCACCAGGATGATGAACGGCATCGGCGGTTCCGGTGACTTCGCCCGCAACGCCAACCTGGCGATCTTCGTCACCAAGTCGATCGCCAAGGGCGGCGCCATCTCCAGCGTGGTGCCCATGGTCAGTCACGTGGACCACACCGAGCATGACGTCGACATCCTGGTCACCGAACAGGGCCTGGCCGACCTGCGCGGCCTGGCACCACGCGAGCGCGCCCGGGCGGTCATCGACAACTGCGTCCATCCGGAGTACCGCGACGCCCTGAACGATTACTTCGAGCGCGCCTGCGCCAAGGGCGGCCATACCCCGCACCTGCTGCGCGAGGCGGTCGAATGGCACCTGAACCTGGAAGAGTTCGGTCATATGCGCGCCGCCGGCTGATAGCCAGCAGCGCCTCGGCGGGCTCCCACGACAGAAAGTGCGGGCCTGCCAGATCGGCGACGTAGCAACCTGGTGTGGGAGCGCCGCTTCCCAACGGGGTGTAGCGCCCCTGCGCTACGCCGACAGACTCGCAACAGCCCCCACCTGATGTCGTCGCGCAGGCGCGCGACAACCCGAGAACCACTCGACCCGGTAGGCAGCACTCCATACAATCCTGAAAGCATGACTCCCTTCTCAAAACCAGCAGCAATTGCTGTCTGCCTACGCATCTGTGATCTGCAACACACCAGCTGACAATCCGTATTGATAGGCTCTGACATCATCCAGCCAGCTCAAGGGATTGCCATGGACGCCCACCCCGACCGCTTCGCTGCCCAAGGTATACGGATTCTGCTGCTGTGGCTGCTCACCGCTGCGCCCGGGCTGTCGGCCGTCAGCAGCGAGACCAGTAGCCAGCGGCAAACCGATTTCAGCGACCGCAACTACACACCAAATCGCCAGATCAATGTCAGCAAGCCGGTCAGGCCAACCACAGCCCGCGCCGCAGCCAGTACCGACAACAGGGTCATCCAGAGCAATATGGAAAAGGTGAAGTGGGTCGACGCCCGGGGAGTGGAGACCCAATACCAGATGTACTACGAACACGACAGCAACACGTTGGACTTTGCCAGCGTCTGCAGCAACCATCGCAAGGGTTCAATCGATTATCGCAACTGCCGCAAGGCAGCCAGGCAATGGTTCGGCGGCAAATGCAACGGTGGCAGCACTCCCGGGAGAATGTACTGCCATGCCCGCAATGCCTTCCGGCCCTGAGCTAAATGCGGTTCAATGCGCCGAGGATGGCGGGGAAAGCAGACAAGCAGGAGAGGTCGGGCTGAGACAGTCGCTCAGCCGACATCCTTCTCGCGAATCTTCTCCACGATCGCCGTGGTCGAGCAGCTGTCGACGAACCTCAACACCTTCACCTCACCGCCGTAGGCCTGCACTATGGGCGCGCCGACCACCTGGTCGATGCCATAGTCACCGCCCTTGACCAGCACATCGGGGTGTACCTGCTGCAGCAGGGCTTCGGGGGTGTCCTCGGCAAAGCTGACCACCCAGTCCACCGACTCCAGACCGGCCAGTACCGTCATCCGCCGCTCCACCGCATTGATCGGACGGCCCGGCCCCTTCAGACGGGTCACTGAGGCATCGTCATTGATCGCCACCACCAGACGGTCGCCCTGGCTACGTGCCTCTTCCAGATAACCGACATGACCGGCATGGATGATGTCGAAACAGCCGTTGGTGAATACGATCCGCTCACCATGTGCGCGCGCATCCTCCACAGCGACCAGCAGTTGCTCAGTCGACATGACCCCGCGGCCAGCCCCCTGGGTCTGCTGAACTGCCCGGCGCAACTCAGGTGCACTGATCGCCGCGGTCCCCAGCTTGCCGATGACGATGCCCGCCGCCAGATTGGCCAGACCCACCGCATTGGGCAGTGACTCACCAGCGGCCAATGCCGTAGCCAGGGTGGAAATCACCGTATCACCGGCACCGGTGACATCGAATACCTCACGAGCACGGGCCGGCAGATGCAATGCCGCCTCATCCTTGCGCAGCAGGGTCATGCCCTGCTCGCTGCGGGTCACCAGCAGTGCCTGCAGATCCAGCTCGGTGATCAACGCCATGCCCTTGTCCACCAGCTCCTGCTCACTGGCGCAGTGGCCGACGACCGCCTCGAACTCGGACAGGTTCGGTGTAATCAGGGTCGCACCGCGATAGATCGAGAAATCCTTGCCCTTGGGATCGGCCAGTACCGGCAGGTTGCGCTCCCGCGCCAGCCGGATCAGCGCCTGGTGGTTGATCAGCGCCCCCTTGCCATAGTCGGAGAGAATCACCACCTTGACCTGGTCCAGCAGACCGCTGACGGTCTCCAGCATGGCCTCGCCGTCGGTGGCGAAGGGTTCTTCGAAATCCAGTCGCAGTAGTTGCTGGTGCCGGCTCATGACCCGCAGCTTGGTGATGGTCGGCTGTTCGGGATGGCTCTGGAATGCGCAATAGACGCCCGCCGCATTCAAGCGCTGCTGCAGGGTCTCGGCGGCCTCATCGGCGCCGGTGACCCCAACCAGCCAGGCCGGTGCACCCAGCGCCGCGATGTTCAAGGCCACGTTGCCGGCACCGCCGGGGCGATCCTCGATCTGATCGACCTTGACCACCGGCACCGGCGCCTCCGGGGAAATACGCTGGGTCGGACCGTGCCAGTAGCGGTCCAGCATGACGTCACCCACTACCAGAACCGGTGCGGAATCAAAACGGGGCATGGTCAGTTTCATTGCATCACTCACTTGTATTCGGGTCCAGCCCTTCGGGCATGCTAAGTCTCAGACAGCCGGCGTCTCGTCCTGGAACTGCATGCTATGCAGCCGTGCATAGTAGCCGTTTTGTGCCATCAGTTCGGTGTGACTGCCTCGCTCGACTATCTTCCCCTGATCCATCACCATGATGATGTCGGCCTTCTCGATGGTCGACAGGCGGTGGGCGATCACCAAAGCGGTACGCCCCTCCATGACGCTATCCAGCGCTGCCTGGATATGCCGCTCCGATTCGGTATCCAGCGCCGAGGTCGCCTCGTCCAGAATCAGGATCGGAGCATCGCATAACAGCGCACGGGCAATGGCCAGGCGCTGGCGCTGTCCGCCGGACAGCAGCACGCCATTCTCCCCCACCAGGGTATCGAAGCCCTGGGGCAACTGCTCGATGAACTCCCGGGCATAGGCGGCTTCCGCTGCCTCGATGATCGCTTCACGCGGTGCGCCGGCCAGGTCACCGTAGGCGATATTATTGGCCACCGTATCATTGAACAGCGTCACATGCTGGGTCACCAGCGCTATGTGCTTGCGCAGATTGCGCAGCCGATATTCTTCCACCGCAACGCCGTCAATCAGGATCTGGCCCTGATCATGGTTGTAGAAACGGGGGATCAGATTGGCCAGGGTCGATTTGCCGCTACCGGAACGACCAACCAGCGCCACCATCTGTCCCGGCTCGATAGTAAAGTTGATGTCCTGTAATACCTGCTTGTCGGAACCAGGATAGCGGAAGGACAGCTCGTTCACCTCGATACGGCCACTGACGCGGTCACGCTCGATACGCCCGGTATCCTTCTCGGGCTCTTCGTCCAATTGCTCGAAGATACTCTCGGCGGCGGCGATACCCTTCTGGATATTGGCGCTGACCTCGGACAACTGACGGATCGGCTTGGGCAATAGGCCGGCAGCGGTGATATAGGACACCAGGTCACCAGCGGTCGCATCACCGCGCAGAAACAGCACCAGGAACATCACCCCGGCCATCGCCCCGTAGGTCACCAGCTGCAAGGTGGGAGTGAACACAGCCCCGGTGCGCACCATCTTCAGGCCGCGCAGACGGTTGTTCTCACTGGCCAGGCGAAAGCGCTCGCTCTCATATTCCTCACCACCGAAGCTGCGTACCACCCGGTAACCGGTGATGGTCTCCGAGGTCACATGGGTGACATCGCCCATGGCCGTCTGGATCTTCCTGCTCTGCTTGCGAAACTTCTTGCTGGTGCTGTTGACCATCAGACCGATCAGCGGCAATACCGCCATCAGCACCAGCGTCAGCTTCCAGTTCATCCACAACAGATAACCGAACAGGAAGATCACCGTCATGCCTTCGCGGAACACCACCTTGATTGCATCGGTGGCTGCGCCGGTGACCATGGTCACGTTGAAGGTAACCCTGGACACAAGATGGCCGGAATTGTTGTTATCGAAATAGCGGTTGGGCAGTGTCAGCAGATTATCGAACAGGGCCGTGCGCAGATCGTGCACTACCCCCAGGGAGACCTTGGCGATGAAGTAGTTACCAAGATAGGAGCCGATCCCCTGGTACAGGGCCACCAGAATGATGAACAGCGGAAAGCCCCAGATCAGTGGCACACCGAGAAACAGCGCCGAACTGCCCTCATTCAGTCCATCGACGAAATACTTCAGCATCCAGGCCATGGCCGGCTGGCTGGAAGCGAAGATCATGAAGCCGAAAATACTGACGGCGAAGGGCAGCCAGTAGGGTTTGACATAACCGAGCAGACGCAAATAGATGCGTGCACTTGAGCGGACAAAACTTTCTTTTCGAGAATCCGACATAAGCTCTTCGCGAAATGGAATCAGGCCGGGGAGTTTATCACAGCCCATGGCCAGGCTCGGGTTGTCATCTTCGGTACATATGAGTGTCACCATGGATGAGTCACTGGCCGCGATACGGTAGACTAGCTGCTTTTACTGTGGAAAGGCGGCATGCAGGCACTGGATTCAGCACAATACGATCACTGGCGGGAAAACGCTGAGGTATTGGAGCAGGACCTCCTTGGCGAGAAAGTACTGCGCCTGGTTGACGGCACCTTTCTCAAGCTGTTCCGCCGTAAGAGCTGGCTGTCGAAAACCGCCTTCTACCCACCGGCCAGGCGTTTTGCCGATAACGCCGCCGAGCTCGAACGCCTCGGCATACCCTGCCCCCATGTATTGCAACTCTATCGACTGAGCAATCCATACCGCTCGGTGGTGCATTACGAGCCGTTGCCCGGCCTGACCCTGCGTCAACTGCTCACCCAGGATCCCAGCCTGGACCAGTTGGAGCTTTTTGCCCGACTGGCCGAATTCATCACCCAGCTGCATGACCTGGGGGTGTATTTCAGGTCACTGCACATGGGCAATATCGTCCTGACGCCCGACAACGAACTGGGGCTGATCGATATCTCGGATATGCGCTGTCTGGGCCGTCCGCTACCCAGATGGATGCGCAACAGGAACTATCAACACCTGTTACGATATGAGAAGGACTGGGCACAGGTCGACCCGAACATAGGTACGCTGTTCATGTTTTCCCGGCGCTGATCAGTCAGGAATCGAGTCACCCCGCCGGGGAGGCAGTTCTCTCACCCAGAACAGCTCATGCCGGCGCACCGCTTTGCGCAGATATTCATTATCGCCGGTCTTCGGCCAACGCCTGCCGGCCAGCAGACGCTGGATATGACGGCGCAGCTGACGCTTGAAAGGCAGCGGCGGCTGCAGGTCATGGTGCATCAGCAGGGCCATGGCCTTATCCAGCTGCTGCTGGTCGTCCAGCACCTGACTGAACAGGTCGTCAGCCGGCAACTCGACCAGGGCGGGAGGCAGTGCCACACCGGTATTGGCGTCCCCCATCGGCCAGCGATCGTTGTCATGCAGATGGTTAGCATACAGAAACAACCGTTCCGGCTGCCAGGCACTCTGCTCCACCGCCTGAAAGAATGCCCGGGTACTGGCGACATGATCGGCATGCGGGTCCAGCTCCGGATGAGGCATGACGACGACCTCGGGCTGAAAATGCTCCAGACAGGCTGCCAGATCGGCAACCAGATTGTTCCAGGTTGGTAAGCCATCGTCATCACCGGGTAAATCGATTGCGTTGAAACGCCGCGCCACTCGGATATCCGCTTCACCAAACACCTTCGACCCGAACGCTTGCCCCGGCTGCTCCGCCATAGCTGGTAATTGCATGCAGTAATAGCCCAGCTGCACACAATCCTCCTGCGGAACACCGCCCCATAGCGGAATGGCCAGACTGTCCCAGGTACGCAAACGCCCCTTCAATCGGGCAGCTGCAGCCTCCCCGAGACCAAGCCGTTGATAATACTGCGCTTCGATTTCCCCCTGAGTAAGGGTGACGATACGAACCTTCTCCGCACTGCTGTACAGGCCAAACGCCGCCAGCTCGGCATCGTCGGCATGAGGTGCGAGGATCAGCATATTCTTCGCCCGCGGGCTGGGCTGATTGAAGACGAACAACTGCGCATCTGCCGCGATCGAGCAAAAGCCACAGTGCACAGCCAGCCCTGCACCCTGCAGGTGCTCCGCCTGGCCGGTCAGATTCAGATAGCGCACACCCCTGGCACCACGCTCGAATATCTGCCGGTCATTGCCGATATGGATCACCGGATCGAACAGCCGCCCCAGCCATGAGCTGCGTATCTGCACCCGCACCACCAGCGTCGCCTGATCCAGGTCGAGCGCCGCCACTGACGGTTCCAGTCGCCAGAATCCGCCAGCCGTCTGCAACGGGATCAGCTCGATATGATCCGGGAAGCGGTGTCGGTAATCCTCGCGCGGCGAATAGAACAGGTGATCGGCGAACCAGGCTTCATGCGCCAACCAGGCCAGCAACAAGCCAAGCGGGAGCAGCCAGACTGAGAGTTCGATGCTGGCCATCACCAGCAACGTCAGCACCGCCACCATGGCAACACGCTTGTTACACCGATAGCGCCTGAGCAGTCGTTGTTTACGCATGGGCTCAGCCGACCTCATACACAGGCACCCGACTGCACCAGCGATCCTTGTACTGACGGTCGGCACGACCAAAGGAATAGCGCAACGTCTTGCCCCGCTGCCGGGCATGCTCCCATTCAGCCTGGGTATTCACAAAGCTCAATACGCTGCCCGGGCTCAGCTCGTTGAAAGCCGGGTCCACGCCGCCATTGATATACTCAACGCTGATCCACTCGGGCGATTCCACGCGGTACAGCACCTGGAATGCCACCGGAATACCATCGATACAGATGAAACTGCCGGTCATGAACTCCCGCAGCAGATCGAACACCTCGGGCAGACAAGCCTTGCCCGGAACGGCAAACCCCCAGCGCTTTTCAAACAAGGTGGTATACATCCCGGCCCGCTCGGCGGTCGACAGCTGACTGATCGGCGCGATAACACCGCCTTGCCCCTCAAGCAAACGCAACTCACGGCGCTGGTTATAGCGAAACTTCCGGCTGTACTGTTCAGGCTCCCGGGCCAGAGCCAGTTGCTGCTTCTGCGGGCGCAGGTTAGCAACCCGACTGGTATGTAACCCGGACACATAGCATCCGGCATGCCGTACCGATATGAGCGAGTTCGCTGCTTGGGGCAGGATGATCTCCGCATTGCCCAGATCGAAAACGCCACGCTTCTTCCTGCGCTTGAGCACCACCCTGGACAGGGCCAGATTCTTGCCCCAGACAGGCATCGCCGCCTGCAGCTCACCATCGTCAAACCAGCCCAGGTAACGCACCTCGATGCTAGCCAGCGCCGACAACCCGGCTACGATCTGCGGATGTGTCGCCACGCTGCCACCCCAGCGCGCCCAAGCCTGCTGGTAATCCTGGTCAGTGATCGGCGTCCAGCCACGCTCACGATACAAACGAAACAGATCGAACATGGAACTAGACCGCGTTGCGCTTGGCGGCAGTATTCGTGATGGCCCAGTGATTTTTGAGCATAGCTATCCCTATACCCTCGCCGGAAGCATGACTTCCTCACTTGGGCATAACCTGATGATGATGAAATAACGAACTTGAAGGGCGGCAGTTTGCCAGCGGGCCCAATATAGAGAAGTTTGCTTTCCCGCTGTTGGGTTTCCGCTTTTTGTTCAGGAAGCGTTCAGCTTTTCAGGAAGGGAGGTCATACGTATATACGCATCGGCACAAGCGACCGCGGAAAAAGGCATACCGCAGCCACTTGTTCATAGGAATACTGGACCAGGTAAAACGAGGCTCAACGCCCGAACGTCAGATCCCAATCTTCTGGATCAACAAAACCTAATACCTTGACTCCATCAGGATTGTCCGCCAGCGATAGGAAAATTGCGGAGCCGTATGCGGGAAGCTCTTCGTCATACCCCAGCGCCTCTTGTGCATGGTTGATGCAGTGACTGTGCGTGACCAGAATCAGATTCCGCGCCACCTGCTTGTTGTCCAGAGCAGTGTCGATGAAATCCTCCTCACAACTGACCAGCCAATCACGCTCCTCACCCACATCGCCAAAAACCAGCGCCTCGGTCTCGGCGGTCCGTAGTGCGGGGCTGTTGTAGACAATGGACTTGTCCAGCCCCAGCTCGCCAAAATCCTCATGCAGCTCGTCCCCGACCAGTTTGGCACGTGCGGTCAGCCCGCTCTTGTCGGTCAGGCAGGGCACATCATATCGATCACAGCGCTCGAGATGACGCAGCAGCACGACAACCTCACCCCTGTCCCACGACTGCAGAAGCTCTCCCGTGTAATGCCGGTGCTCTTCAGAAAGGTCGGCTATCGCCGGTGGTTCGAACAGGAAATACAGCAGCGTACTGGCGAGGAGGGTGAAGGCAACAGAGAGTCTGTGGCGGTTGAGCCATTCGGGCAGGCGTGATAGGTAGAGCACTGGCGAGATCCTGATTGTCATACAGCAAAGGGCAGCATGAAAGCAGTATTGAGACACATTCGCAACACTTTTCTACCAGACCAGTACCGACGGCTGCCTCCTTGTGCGTATCATACCTGGCGTCGCTTGCGGGCAGAACGATGCAATACCCTGGTGACCCAATAGCGCACCTGCGTATCTACCTTTGACTTGCCCAGGTAAGCCAACAGAAAGCGTAGCCGTTGACTCCGACTGGGCGGCTGGCTGCGTCGATACAATGCCTCCAGATCGCGCATACGTCCCCAGGGCGAGAATAGATGCGCACGACTCTTTTCCAGATCGATCAGGCACGCACTTGCCCCATCCTCTGTTGGCTTGAGAAAGATATGCTTGGGATACAGGCAGTTATGCACTATCGAGTGTTTGTGCAGCAACGCAATCAGTTTCCCTGCCGCTACCAGCAGGTCCCTCTTCTGGCAGTACCCTAGCGAATGCCAGTTGGCAAACCAATGATCCAACGGCAGATAGCCATCCAGATTACGGGTCAGCAGAATCGCGTGCGACTCCCCTTCGACCCGTCGCTGGGCAAAAAAGGCAGCTTGCAGTGCCGGAATACCCAGCTGTGCATAACGTTGGATATTGTAGAACTCTCGCGCAACAGTTGGCTCACCCAGCGGGTGGCGTATAGTGCGGATCAGATAGTTGCTCTGACGCTTCAGATAGAAAACCTGCGGGTTGCCGTTGGCATCCCGCAGACTCAGCCGACTGACGCTGCTATATCCACCACGGGCGTAGTTGGGCTCATCCACCAACTCCGCCTCCACTTCCCAGAGCGCTTCGAAGCTATCTAGTCGATGAAGTTGCAGCGTATCGAACGCATTGACGGCAATAAAAGCCGAATCCGTCGTTCTCGTCCTTCGATACCTAAGTCGACCGATTTCAGGAGCCCTGCTCGACATCATAATCACCCACAGAAAAGCCACTACACATCACAGCAACTGCTGCAACGCACCAACAAAGGGGCAATATAAGAGAACCAGCCACCTCACTTCGGGATTTCTGCGATCCGTTCAGCGAGCGTTCAGCTTTCCGGGAAGAAAGTCATGCTCACGGCTGATAGC
>Ga0172382_10000130_pt1 | contig 124264 bp, 112 predicted proteins | sample Leawel138RmetaG_FD_122245 | JGI IMG/M metagenome (GOLD analysis project Ga0172382, IMG submission 122245) | Leachate microbial communities from a municipal landfill in Southern Ontario, Canada - Leachate well 138R metaG | ecosystem: Engineered > Solid waste > Landfill > Unclassified | place... | reverse complement strand
GAAAACAGGACTCTGTGTCCCTGTAACTTAGGGATAAATGTGTGCATGAGCCGTATACGAGGCCCGTACGTACGGTTCTGTGAGAGGGATGAGGCGGCGACGCCTCACCCTACTCGATGTGGCCCATCGCTGATCGAGAGCTCTTCTTGTTGCGAGTCAGTGCCAGGCTGTTCTGGGTGCAGGGCCGTGCCGACACGCTGCAAGTACTTCCATGTGAGCTCGTGGTTTTCATCCCTGAAAACCGACGGTCGGCACAGCCCTGTCCCCAGGCCACCAATAAATTCCGCAGGCCGCTGGAAGTACAACCGTCAGCGACCAAGAGCTTCTGTCGTAGCAGGGGCGTCCCAATGCTGAGGCTGGCACAGAAACGCAGGCACTCACTGCCAATCTGGGGTTATCAGATCAGCTGTTCACCAACCTGCAGCAGCTTCATCGAGTTGGTGCCGCCGCGGGAGTTATACACGTCGCCCTTGGTGATGATGACCCAGTCACCCGCCTTGACGTGACCGCGGGTCACCAGCGCCTCGATGGCACGCTGGTTGACATCGGCAGAGGGCAGGTCGGCGGGGTTGAAGGCAATGCTGTGGACTCCGCGCATCAGCGCAACGCGGCCCAGCGTCTGGCGGTTTGGCGACAACGCAAAGATCGGCAGAGGCGAGCGGATACGCGACATGACCATGGGTGTGTAACCGCTTTCGGTCAGGGAGATCACGGCGGTGACGCCGGGGAAGTGATTCGCTGCATACATGGCCGAGAGGGCGATGGTTTCATCGCAGCGGCCGAAGGGCATGTGCAGGCGGTGGCCTGATTGCTGACTGGTCGGATGCTTTTCTGCGCCCAGGCAAACCCGGTGCATGGCGGCGACGGCTTCCACCGGGAAGTCACCCGCTGCGGATTCACCGGACAGCATGACGGCATCGGTATAATCCAGCGCCGCGTTGGCAACGTCAGAGACTTCAGCGCGGGTCGGCAGCGGACTGCTGATCATCGACTCCATCATCTGGGTGGCGGTGATCACCGCCTTGTTCTTGCGGCGGGAGCGGTTGATGATGGTCTTCTGAATCCCGACCAGCTCGGCATCGCCAATTTCCACACCCAGGTCGCCCCGGGCCACCATTACCGCGTCGCTGGCATCAATCAGCCCATCCAGCGCAGCCTCATCGGCTACTGCTTCAGCGCGTTCGATCTTGGCTACCAGCCAGGCCTGGGATCCGGCGTCCTGCAGCAGCTTGCGGGCCTGATCCATGTCCTTGGCATCACGGGGGAAGGAAACGGCGACGTATTCCATCTCCAGTTCGGCGGCCAGGACGATATCGGCATGATCCTTTTCGGTCAGGGCGTTGGCCGACAGCCCTCCGCCCCGGCGATTGATGCCCTTGTGGTTGGACAGCACGCCACCAGCGGTCACGGTACACCTGGCCTCGCCATCGGCAATGGCGTCAATGCGCAATACAATGCGACCATCATCGAGCAACAGCTCATCGCCAGCCCGGCAGTCAGTCACCAGCGCGGGATAATCAATACCTACCACCTGCTGATTGCCGTCATTCAGCGAATGGGTGGTGGAGAGACGGAAGGTGTCGCCTACGTTGAGATGGATCTTGCCGTCCTTGAAGCGCGCAATACGGATTTTGGGGCCTTGCAGGTCACCAAGCAGCGCTACATGGACATCCAGTCTGGCGGCAATCTCGCGCACCAGTCGTGCCCGCTCACGGTGTTCATCATGGGTGCCATGGGAGAAGTTCAGCCGGGCAACGTTCATGCCGGCGTTGATCATTGCTTCGATGCGTTCGGGGGTGCTGCTGGCAGGCCCGAGGGTGGCGACAATCTTGGTACGACGCAGGGTCATATTGGGTGTTTCCCCTTCAGTGATATTTCGATGGCTTACAATAGATGATACCCGCTACTTATGACAGGCAGAAGCCAATAGGTGGGTTTGGCTCACAGGAGAACGTGCATGCACCCCCGGGTCATTGAGGTAACCGAACGATTGCGCCAGCGGAGTCGAGCATCCCGTGCCGCCTATCTGCAGCAGATGGCGGAGGCCTCAGCGCGCCCACGGGGCCGGCGTGATCTCTCATGCAGCAATTTCGCCCATGGCATGGCCGGCTGCTCCGCTGGTGATAAACAGCGCCTGCGCCTACCCGATGAGGTCAATGTCGGCATCGTCAGTGCGTACAACGACATGTTATCGGCCCACCAGCCCTATGAGGGCTTTCCGCAACAGATTCGTGAGGCGCTACGGGCGATTGGCGCGACCGGGCAGGTGGCTGGCGGCGTGCCGGCCATGTGCGACGGCATTACCCAGGGTGAGCCGGGTATGGAACTCTCGCTGGTCAGCCGTGATGTGATCGCCATGGGTACCGCGATTGCGCTATCCCACAACATGTTCGATGCAGCCTTGTGCCTGGGTATCTGCGACAAGATAGTGCCGGGTTTGCTCATGGGGGCGCTGCGTTTCGGGCATCTGCCAGTACTCTTTGTACCGGCCGGGCCGATGCCGTCAGGGCTGTCCAACAGCGCCAAGGCCGAGGTGCGCCAGCGCTACGCCGAAGGGCTGGCCAGTCGTGAAGAGCTGCTGGATGCGGAGAGCAGCGCCTATCATGCGCCAGGCACCTGCACCTTTTACGGCACTGCCAATACCAACCAGATGCTATTGGAGGCCATGGGGCTGCAGTTACCCGGCGCGTCCTTTATCAACCCCAATACACCTCTGCGCGATGCCCTGACGGTGGCCGCCGCTGAGCAGGCCGCTCGCCTCGCCCGTTCCGAGCAGGGCAGCATGGCTTCCATCCTCGATGAACGTGCGCTGGTCAACGCTCTGGTGATGCTGCTGGCCACCGGCGGGTCGACCAACCTGACCCTGCATCTGGTGGCCATTGGGCAATGCGCTGGTCTGCAGCTGAACTGGGATGATATGGGGCTGTTGTCCGAAGTCGTGCCGACGCTGGCGCGTATCTACCCGAATGGTCAGGCTGATGTGAACCATTTTCAGGCAGCGGGTGGTAGCGCCTATCTGTTCGCCCAGCTGCTGGATGCCGGTCTGCTGCATGAGGACGTGAACACCATTATCGGCCCCGGCCTGCGCCAATACACCCGGGAGCCGGTGTTGGAACAGGGGCGACTGATCTGGCGCGAGGGCCCGACCGCCAGCCTGGATGAAAACATTCTGCGGGGGTGGGAGCGTCCATTCCGCGCCGACGGTGGCTTGCGTGTGATCGAGGGAGATCTGGGCCGCGGGGTAATCAAGGTATCGGCGGTCGACTCCAGTCATTGGCAGGTGGCAGCGCCCTGCCGGGTATTCGATAGTCAGCAGGCATTCGTTCAGGCCTTCGAGAGTAATGAATTCCATGGTGACCTGATCGCCGTGGTACGTTTTCAGGGGCCGGCGGCCAATGGTATGCCGGAGCTGCACAAGCTGACCCCCTATCTGGGCGTTCTGCAGGATAGAGGTTTACAGGTGGCTCTGGTGACAGACGGGCGTATGTCCGGTGCATCGGGTAAAGTGCCTGCGGTTATTCACCTGAGCCCCGAAGCTGATGCAGGCGGGCCGCTGGCCTATCTGCGCGACGGCGATTGGCTGATTCTGGATGCTCAGGCTGGCACCCTGCAGGTGCAGGTCGAGGCTGTGGAATGGCAGGCGCGCACGGCTGCTGTCGCGCCGGAACCGGTACGGCGGGGGTGGGGCCGGGAGCTATTTGCCTTCGCCCGCCAGCAAGCCAGTTCAGCAGAACAGGGCGCCAGTTGCTTTACTGACAGTCTGAAACAAGCTGACGGAGGCGAGGCATGAGCGAAGCAGATAGTCAAACCCGCGGATTGAACTGGCGAAGCGATCCCTCACCGCAGGCGCAGGCGGTTGCGGTGGCCGAGCATATTGTTGAAGCACTGCAGTGGGCCATCGACCGGCGTGGCAAAGCCAGTCTGGCGCTGTCTGGCGGGCGGGGCCCGGAGCTATTCCTGCGTCAACTCGAACAGTCGGATCTGGCCTGGGATAAGGTAACCATTACCCTGGTGGATGAGCGCTGGGTGCCCGCCGATGACGCACAAAGCAATGCCGGACTGATCAGGCGCTGCATACCCGGCGTGTTGCAACAGGCCCGGTGGTTGCGGCTGTATCGCGGTGAGAGTCTGGAAGCCGATGCCGAAGCGGCACAGCAGATGTTGGAGCCGCTTCTGCCGCTGGATGTGGTGGTATTGGGTATGGGTGATGACGGACACACTGCCTCCCTGTTTCCCCATATGCCTGGACTGGCTGAGTACCTGTCACCGCAGGCCAGTCCGCTCTGTGTGGCAGTACCGGCGGACGGCGAACGTTTGGCGCGCTTGAGCATGACCGCTCGTGCAATCCAGAGCGCAGGGAGCAAACTACTCGTCATTACCGGCGAGAACAAACGACAGGTGCTGCATGAAGCATTGGCGTCAAAAAACGCCTTGGCCATGCCGATTGAGGCTTTCCTCAGTGCGCCGATGGATATTTTTTATAGCCCCGACAAGAAGCAGGAAAGTGAATGAGATTGGCAGAAAACAGCAGCAGGCTGAGCAGTATCTTTGATCAACAGCGCGTCCTGCCGGTACTGAGTATCCAGCGCGAGACGGATATCCTGCCGTTGGCGGATGCGTTGGCTGCCGGGGGTATTACCAATCTCGAGGTGACCCTGCGCACACCTTTGGGACTGGGCGCGATACGGGTGCTGGCCGAGCAGCGTCCGGACATCTGTGTAGGTGCCGGCACCGTGCTGGATGGCCGGCAATTCCAGTCGGTGCTGGATGCTGGCGCCAGGTTCATTGTCAGCCCGGGTTGTACCGATGAGCTGTTGGCACTGGGGCTGGATAGTCCTGTGCCGCTGCTGCCGGGGGTGACTACCGCCTCGGAGATCATGCAGGGTTATCGGTTGGGCTATCGGTGTTTCAAACTCTTCCCGGCGGAGATATGCGGCGGAGTGGCATTGCTCAAGGCATTGGCCGGGCCGTTTCATGATGTTCGCTTCTGCCCGACTGGTGGCATTACACCGCAAAAAATGCCTGATTATCTGGCGATGGAGAATGTGGTAGCGGTTGGTGGCAGTTGGATGGTGCCGCCGCAGTTGGTGCAGGCGGGTGATTGGGATGCCATCACCCGCCTGTGTCAGCAGTTTGTGCCGAAGGATAAATAATCGAAGTACATCAGGCCGGGCGTGAGGGATCGACAAACCCATCCGGCTTGATGACCAGCATATCGCAGGGTACATCTTCCAGCAGGCGCTCTGCAGTATGCCCGATCAGCGCATTTTCAATCCGCGAACGGGAGATGGCGCCCAATACCAGCAGATTCACTCCATTCTGTTCAACGAATTCGGGAATGCTCTGTTCTGGATATCCCCTCAGCAGATGTCTCTGGTCGACCGGCAGATCATTGGCCTTGGCGAACTCGCCAAACGCATCGGCATGGTGCTGATGTACCTGCGCGGCATAGCCGTCGTAATCCGCTACCAGACCGCTGTCAAAGGCCAGCGTCTGGGGCAGGGGGTTGTAGCAGTGAATGGCCTGCGCTTTGGCGCCTGTTGCGTCAGCCAATGTCCGGGCTGTCGCCAGAATCTTGCGATCCAATGCGGCGGGCTTATCCGATTCATGCAGGGGATCCACGCTGGCGCAGATGTTCTGCAGAACCGCATCGGGCTGTTTAACCAGCCATAATGGCGTCGGGCAATAACGGATCAGGAACCAGTCGCTGTTACTCAGCACCAGGCGCTTCAACAGGCTGTGGCGTTGTCCGGTCTTGAGCACCACATCGGGCTGCTGCTCCTGGATGGCCTTGAGAATATGCCGTTCAAAGCGCTTGCCCCATACCGCTGAGGTATTCACGGTGTGTCCGCTGGCGCGCAGGTTCTGAGCCAGGCTATCGAGGTACTCCTCCCGGTGTCCGAGAAAGGTATTACGTGCATCCTTCAATAGCTCATTATTAAATAGCAGGCCGCCATCCAGAGCTGGAATGTAGTCACACAGAAAGAGCGTAAATTGGGCCTGTGGATAGTGTCTGGCCAGCTGCTCCGCGCGTCGCAGACAGGGTTGATCGGTTTCGCTGGTTGGATCGATGATCACCATGATGTGCTGGATATTCATTGTTACCCCTTGTTGTGCATGGTTGTGGGTCATGCGTTACAGGGTAATGCATTATTGTTGCGATGGCGCTGAATACACATTAAAAGCGTATCGGCATGATGGCATTCTGTCAGATAGCGGTTGGACTGTGAAATTCGCTGGTCTATCCTGAACGCTCGTGTTCAGGGACCGAGCCGACCCCGCGTCGAACGTCATGCCGCCCCCTCGATAGTCCATCCATCCATACTTACTATCTGGTACAGGAGAGTCCTGATGTCTGGCATGGTTTCCCATGGCAAAACCAACGATATTTCCGAGTACTTCAAGCGGGGTATCGCTCGCCATCAACTGAACGCCTATCTGAACGTCTATAACAGCTACTCCGGTCAGTTCATGGGCAGCATGGGAGATATCTCCTGCCATGGCTTCATGTTGATCAGTCCGCATCCGGTGATGCTCGTTGAAGAGTATGAATTGCAGCTGCACCTGCCGCAGCTGGATGGTGATGGTGAAACCATTGTGCCGTTCCGGGCTATCAGCCGCTGGTGTCGTCCTGATCTGACGCCGGGTCATTTCGATGTCGACTTCAGTGTTTCTGCCAATCAACCGATTTTTGCCGGCTTGTCGATTGCGCTTAAGCGCTATTTTACTTTTGTGCATCAGGTGGATGTCTGATGTAGTCAGAAGCGTGCTGGGTTACTCTGCCCCGCGATACGGCAAGCGAGGGAGGCTCCGATGGCTAATAGTATTTTCTGGTATGACTTCGAGGCGACGGGTATAGACCCGCGGCGTGATCGTCCACTGCAAGTGGCGGGGGTGCGCACCGATGAACAGTTGCAGGAGATCGGCGAGCCGTTATGTATTGATTGCCGTATCGCAGAAGATGTCTTGCCCCACCCCATGGCCTGTCTGATCACCGGAATTGATCCGGCGCGCATGCAGCGGGGGCTGCCAGAGGCGCAGTTCATGCACCTGTTGCATGAGCAGATGTCAGTGCCCGGCACCTGTACCGCGGGTTACAACAGTCTGCGCTACGACGATGAAATGACGCGCTTCTCACTCTATCGCAATTACTTCGACCCCTACGCCCGTGAATGGCAAGGCGGTAATAGCCGCTGGGATCTGCTTGATGCGCTGCGTACGGCCCACGCCTTGCGTCCCGATGGTATTGAATGGCCGCGGCAGGATGGTCACGTCAGTCTGCGACTGGAACTGCTGACGGCGGCCAACGGTATCGACCATGGTCAGGCTCATGATGCCTTGGCTGATGTGCGCGCCACCATCGCCATGGCTCGACTGCTGAAGCAGGCTCAGCCGCGACTGTACGACTACCTTTATCAACTGCGCAGCAAACACAAGGTCAGCGCACTGATTGATTTGCAGAACCCGCTACCGCTGGTGCATGTTTCCGGACGTTTTGGACGCGAGCGCAGTGGGTTGGCCCTGGTGCTGCCGCTGGGTTGGCATCCACGAAACCGTAATGCCGTGATTGTCTGGGATCTGGCAGTGGATCCGAGCATGTTGCAGGATTTGACCAGCACGCAGTTGAGAGAGCGCCTGTACACCCGTACCGAGGATCTGCAGCCTGGCGAGCTGCGGCCTGGCTTGAAGCTGGTGCATATCAATAAATGCCCGGTACTGGCAGAGGCGAAGGTGTTGCGTCCGCAGGATATTGAACGGTTGCAACTGGATATGCCGCTGTTGCTGGAGCGGGCCAGGCAGCTTGCTGAATGGCGGGTCGCGGGGCAGGCCCGGTTGACGGCTATTTACGCAGAACAGGATCGCCCGCTGGAACCGGGTCAGGAGCCGGATGCCGAGACGCTGCTTTATGATGGATTTACTTCGGATCGTGATCGTCGATTGCTCGCTGATATTCGCCAGGCGGAAGGCGCCAGCCTGACGCTGGCGCGCTGGCCGCTGGAAGATCAGCGTCTGGCGGATATGCTCAAGCGTTACCGTGCGCGTAATTTTCCGGATGCGCTCAATGCAGCTGAGATGGCCGAGTGGCTGGCATTCTGTAAGCAGAAGTTGGGCGGGGAGATTGCTGGTGCATCCATAACCCTAGCCGATTTTACTCAGCAGATACGGCTGTTGTTGGCGGATGCGGATGGGCAGCAGCAAACGCTGCTGCGGCAATGGGAGTTGTATGCTCAGACGTTGGCTGTGAAATTGAAGATGGCAGCTGATTAAATAAAAAGCCCCAGACATATTGCTGGGGCTTTTTGTATTCATTCAATTAGTTGAAGCGCAGGCTTAATCCAGAATGGTAGCCCAGCTTTCTACTGTTTCCGCACCGTACTTTTCTTTCCATGCTTTCAGCGTCTTGTGATTTCCGCCTTTGGTTTCAATCACGTTACCGTCGTTTGGGTTCTTATAACGCTTCACGCGGCGGGCGCGTTTAACGGGTGCGGTAGCAGATTTTCCCGCAGCTGTCAGTTTGTTATCTGGATCCAGGATGGCGATGACGTCGCGCGTGTTCTTGCCATATTGTTCCATCAACGCGGTCAGCTTCTTTTCGAATTCAATTTCTTTCTTCAGTTTTTCATCATTGGAAAGGGACTTCAGTTTTTCGGTCAGGTCGCGGATGGTATCTTCAATCTGTCGATATTGCTGCAACATGGACATGGTAACTTCCCTCGTTAAATGGTGTTTGAATGGTGGCGTTAATAATAGTTTATGTTTCTATACTTGCGCAAGGAAGTTAAGTAACGAAACGCAACTGGAATTACACAGTTTGCTGCCGACTGTTACGGGCGTTGCTGCTGAAATTTTCCTGCGGTCAGAGTAGAATGTGCAGCTTTCGAACTGCCTCTGGCTCGCAGGAAGACGACGAGCCTTCACAGAAACACCACGCACCTCTGGAGTTGATTTGATGCGTACCTTTCGCCTGGTAATTGCTTGCCCCGACCGCGTGGGGATTGTGTCCAAGGTCAGTAATCTGCTGGCAACCTATAACGGCTGGATTACCGAAGCCAGTCACCATTCGGATAATCTGTCCGGTTGGTTTTTTATGCGCCATGAAATCCGGGCTGATTCGCTACCCTTTGATGCGGATGGTCTGCGTACCGTATTTGCACCTATCGCCAATGAGTTTGGCATGGAATGGCGTGTAAGTGATTCGGCACAGCGCAAGAAGGTGGTTTTGATGGCCAGCCGTGAGTCGCACTGTCTGGCTGATCTGCTGCACCGTTTTCATAGCGGCGAACTGGATTGTGAAATAACCAGCGTCATTTCCAATCATGACGACTTGCGCAGCATGGTGGAATGGCACGGTATTCCTTTTCATCACGTACCCGTTGATGCAAAAGACAAGACGTCTGCATTTGATGAAGTAACCCGATTGGTTCAGGAGCAACAAGCTGACTGTATTGTGCTGGCGCGTTATATGCAGATCTTGCCGAGCAGCTTATGTGAACAATATGCTGGCCGGGTAATCAATATCCATCATAGTTTCCTGCCATCTTTTGTCGGTGCTCGTCCGTATCATCAGGCCGCGATCCGTGGCGTGAAATTGATCGGTGCGACTTGTCATTATGTTACCGAAGAGTTGGATGCCGGCCCGATTATTGAACAGGACGTTGTTCGTATCAGTCATCGGGATAATGCCGAAGACATGGTACGGCTCGGTAAGGACGTGGAAAAAATGGTGCTTTCCCGCGGATTGCGCTATCACTTGGAAGACAGGGTTCTGGTTCACGATAACAAGACCGTGGTGTTTGGCTAAATTATACAGAGCGGTATGCCTACCCGGTTGGTAATTCAGGGGAGCGACGCGGTATGTTCAGGTCAATCAAAGTGCGCGACTACATGGATAGGGAGGCAGTCACCCTGACTCCCGATACCCACCTGTTCAAGGCTATTGATATTTTGCTGGAGCACCGTATTTCCGGGGCTCCTGTTGTCGATGCCCGGGGTAAACTGGTTGGCGTGTTATCAGAAAGCGACTGCTTGCAGGGCATTCTGAGCGGCGCTTACTTTGAAGAAAGCTGTGGCACCGTGGCGTCGCTGATGAGCAGCGTCGTTGAAACCATTGAGGCTGACGCTGATATTCTCAAGGCGGCAGAGCATTTCGTGGCACGGGCGCGGCGTCGTCTGCCGGTGATAGAAGAAGGTCGGCTGGTCGGGCAGATAAGCCGCCGGGATATTCTGCAGGCGTTGAAAACCTATAACGATCATGGCGCCCCGAAGCGACGTTGAGTCAGCGTCAGCCACTGGCGCACAACAGGGAAGCTCAGGCATGAGTCCATTTTTGCAGTTGGGCGGTAGCGACGGACGGCTGATTGCCCAGCCGCTGCGCATGTGTAATCGGCACGGCTTGATTGCCGGTGCCACCGGTACCGGCAAGACGGTCACGCTCCAGGTATTGGCGGAGGGCTTTGCCAACGCCGGTGTGCCGGTATTTGCTGCTGACATCAAGGGTGACCTGTCCGGTGTCGCCATGGCAGCGGCAGCGTCCCCTGCGATAGAGGAGCGGTTGGCGCAGATGCCGGGACTGGAATGGCAGCCGGCCTCGGTACCTGTGGTGTTCTGGGATATTTTCAGCGACCGTGGCCACCCGCTACGCACCACTATCAGCGAAATGGGCCCGTTGCTGTTGGCCAGTCTGCTGGATCTGAATGACAATCAACTGGCGGCGCTCTATAGCATCTTCGCCTGGGCTGACCAGCAGGGCCTGTTGCTGTTGGACATGAAGGATCTGAACGCGTTGATGGCTTGGCTGCTACGCCATCCGCAGGAATTGAACAGCGTCAGCGCGGGGACGTCCACCGCCAGTATTCAGGCCATTCAACGGCGTCTGGTGATTCTGCAGCAGCAGGGCGCCGAACGCCTGTTCGGCGAGCCGGCACTGCAATTGGCGGATCTGATGCAGCGTGACCTGTTCGGTCGGGCGCATATCCATCTGCTGGAAGCAGGCAAGCTGATCCAGGAATCACCTCGGGTGTATGCCAGCTTTCTGTTATGGCTGTTATCCGAACTATATGAACAGTTACCGGAGCAGGGCGATGCGGACAAGCCTCGGCTGGTGCTCTTTTTCGACGAGGCGCACCTGCTGTTTGATCGTACGCCGAAAGTATTGCATGAGCGGATTGAGCAGGTGGTGCGGCTGATCCGTTCCAAAGGGGTGGGTGTGTTTCTGGTGACCCAATCGCCGAGCGATGTCCCCGATGCGGTATTGGCTCAGCTGGGTTTGCGCATTCAACACGCCTTGCGCGCCTACACTCCCAAGGAGCAGAAGGCACTCAGAGCGGTGGCTGATGGCTTCCGCAGCAATCCGGCCTTTGATACCCGAGAGGTGCTGACCGAACTGGCGGTTGGTGAAGCATTGGTCAGCGTGCTGGATGAGAAGGGCCGGCCCTCGGTGGTCGAGCGTACCCTGATGGCTCCGCCGCGCTCACGCATTGGGATATTGAGTGAAGCTGAGCGTACGGCATTGTTTCAGGCCTCACCGCTGGCTGGTCGTTACGAGCGAGGTATTGATCGGGAGTCCGCTTATGAGATCCTGGCCCAGCGTGCAGAGCAGGCCGCCAAGCAGGCGCAGGCAGAGCAGGAACAGGAGCAGACGAACAAGGCATCTTCCCGTACCGGTCGCAAGGGTGCTCAGGAAAAGAGTTTTACCGATGGGGTGATCAATACCACGGTGCGCTCTGCGGTTCAGACCCTGGCGCGGCAGATCGGGCGGGAACTGGCTCGAGGCCTGTTGGGATCGCTGACTGGACGCAAGTAGGTTCTCCGTGCCTAACGCAACAACCGCATCCAGGGATGCGGTTGCTGTTTACATCCGGTCAGGAATCAGGCGCTTGCCGTTTCCTTGACCTCCTCGGTGGTGTCCGAGGTGCGGATCAGGTAATCAAAGGCCGCCAGCGATGCCGTGGCCCCTGAACCCATGGAGATCACGATCTGCTTGAACGGCACCGTGGTGACGTCGCCAGCAGCGAATACGCCGGGCACTGAGGTGGCACCGCGAGCGTCGATTTCAATCTCGCCGAATCGGGTCAGCTTGACCTCACTGTCCTTCAGCCAGTCGGTATTGGGCACCAGACCGATCTGGACAAAGATACCGGCCACATCAACCTGATGGGTTTCACCACTTACCCGGTCGTTGTAGGTCAGGCCCACGACCTTGTTGCCGTCGCCACGTACTTCGCTGGTGGCTGCGTTCATGATGATTTTCACGTTCGGCATGGAGCGCGCCTTGCGCTGCAGAACCTCATCAGCCCGCAGGGTGTCGCCGAACTCAAGCACGGTCACATGTTCAACGATGCCGGCCAGGTCGATGGCTGCCTCGATGCCGGAGTTGCCACCGCCAATTACCGCAACACGCTTGCCCTTGAACAGCGGGCCGTCGCAGTGCGGGCAGTAGGCTACGCCCTTGCCGCGGTATTCCTGCTCGCCGGGCACATTCATTTCTCTCCAGCGCGCGCCGGTAGCCAGGATCACTAATTTGCTGCGCAGGGTCGCGCCACTGGCCAGCACAATTTCAACCAGACCATTACTGGTCAGTTTGGCTGCGGTCTGCTCGGTGATCACATCCACGTCATATTCCTTGACGTGCTGCTCCATACTGCCGACCAGTTTCGGGCCTTCGGTGTAGGGCACGGAGATGAAGTTCTCGATGCCAACGGTATCCATTACCTGGCCGCCGAAACGCTCAGCGACCAGGCCGGTACGTATGCCCTTACGAGCAGAGTAGATGGCTGATGCGGCACCGGCTGGGCCACCGCCTACGATCAGTACTTCGTAGGGGGCCTTGTCATTCAGTTCTGCCGCCTTGCGCTCGGCGGCGCCGCTATCGACCTTGTTGACGATCTCGGACAGTGTCATGCGGCCCTGACCGAAGTGTTCACCATTCAGGAACACGGTGGGCACAGCCATGATCTGGCGGCTCTCGACCTCATCCTTGAACAGCGCACCGTCGATCATCACGTGGGTGATGTTCGGGTTCAGCGTGGACATCAGGTTCAATGCCTGTACCACGTCCGGGCAGTTCTGGCAGGACAGGGAGATATAGGTCTCAAAGTGGAACTTGCCTTCCAGGTTGCGGATCTGTTCCAGCAGAGCGGGGTCAGCCTTGGAGGGATGACCGCCAGCCTGCAGCAGAGCCAGAACCAGAGAAGTGAACTCATGGCCCATCGGAATGCCGGCAAAACGTACGCGTGGGCTCTGGCCTGCTTCGGCGATAGCCATGCTCGGGGTACGCTGGTTTTCTACGGCAACCAGTCCGATCTTGCTCGACATTTCGGAAATTTCGACCGCGAGCTCATGTAATTCTTTGCCCTTGGGGCTGTCGTCTGCGGACACGCTGATTTCGATCGGCTTGACGATGTTCTGCAGGTACGTGTCCAGTTGCTTCTTGAGGTTGGCGTCCAACATAGTGTGCGTGTCCTGTGGAAAATGGGTGGATTGGGTAAATGCTGGATATAAAAAACCCAGCCCGCCGACTGGACGCAGAGCGCCGCAGCGGGCTGGGTTCTGTACACGGTCTTAGATCTTGCCGACCAGATCCAGCGAAGGAGCCAGAGTGGCTTCGCCTTCTTCCCACTTGGCCGGGCAAACTTCACCTGGGTGGGTAGCAACATACTGGGCAGCTTTGATCTTGCGCAGCAGGTCAGCAGCGTTACGGCCGATACCTTCAGCGGTGATCTCTACAGCCTGGATCATACCTTCAGGGTCAACGATGAAGGTACCGCGGTTAGCCAGACCTTCAGCTTCACGCAGGATTTCAAAGTTGCGGCTGATCTGCATGGTCGGGTCGCCGATCATGGTGTACTTGATCTTGCCGATGGTCTCTGAGCTGTCGTGCCATGCTTTGTGGGTGAAGTGGGTATCAGTGGATACGGAGTACACTTCTACGCCCAGCTTTTGCAGCTCTTCGTAATGGTCAGCAACGTCACCCAGCTCAGTCGGGCAAACGAAGGTGAAGTCGGCCGGATAGAAGAAGAATACAGCCCACTTGCCTTTCACGTCGGTGTCAGAAACAGTGATGAACTCGCCATTCTTGAACGCTTGAGCGGTAAACGGCTTGATTTCGGTATTGATAACGGACATTGAAGACTCCTTATGAGCTTTGGGGTTGGGAACAGTGCCTATAATAGGGCTGCGGTTGGTATATTTAAAATAAATTTAGCCTAAACCCAAGATAGCTTTTACCTATATGAGGGTCGCTGGCGGATAATCCAACCTGAATCACTTAAATTGATTCAGATCAATTTTAGTATTCGGCCGGTGAATACTATCGATTCAGGCCCTGATACAAGATAGCCAGAATGTTAACGCAGTCCTAGGCTTGAGAGTAAGCCCGACATATGTTGGTTTCATGAATATCGGGTACTCACTTTGCTCAGGAGCTGACCATGGATTTTGCCTATAGCCCTCGAACCGAAGCGCTGCGCCAGCAGGTGCGCGACTTTCTTGACCAACACATCGTTCCGCGGCTGGGGCAGTGGCAGCGCGAGGTGGCGGCCGGCGCCTTTCCGGTATCCTTCATGGCTGACCTGAAAGCCCTGGCCAAGGAGGAGGGGCTATGGAATCTATTTCTGCCGTCGTTGCGCGCTGACGAGCCTGGCCAAGGTCTGAGCAACATTGAATATGCGCCGCTGGCGGAGATCATGGGTCGGGTCAGCTGGGCATCGGAAGTCTTCAATTGCAACGCACCGGATACCGGCAACATGGAGCTGTTGCACATGTTCGCCACCGAGCAGCAGCGCGAACGCTGGCTGAACCCGCTGCTCAACGGCGAGATCCGTTCGGCTTTTGCCATGACCGAACCGGATGTGGCTTCGTCCGATGCGAGCAATATCCAGACGCTGATCCGCCGGGAAGGCGACGAGTACGTCATCAACGGGCGGAAATGGTTTATCACCAATGCATCGCACCCCGATTGCGCTTTCCTGATCGTGATGGGCAAGACCGACCCGGAGGGTGATGGCCGCCGTCAGCAGAGCATGGTCATCGTGCCCTTTGATACACCGGGCGTGGAGTTGGTACGCAATATTCCGGTCATGCATCACATCGCTCCGGAAGGCCACAGTGAGCTGGTATTCCGTAACGTGCGCGTACCGGCAAGCAATCTGCTGGGAGGCGAGGGCGATGGCTTCATGATGGCCCAGGCGCGTCTCGGGCCAGGCCGGGTACACCACTGCATGCGTGCCATTGGCATGGCTGAATTGGCGCTGGAGTTGATGGTGGATCGTGCCCAGGAGCGCAAGACCTTTGGTCGCTATCTGCATCAACACGGCAGCATTTCCGAATGGATCGCCCGTTCGCGGATGGAGATTGAACAGGCCCGTCTGCTGGTGCTGAAGACCGCATGGATGATCGACAACGAGGGCGCCAAGGGTGCCCGCAAGGAGATCGCCATGATCAAGGCGGTGGTACCTGGCATGTTGAACAAGGTGGTGGATCGCGCCATGCAGGTGTTTGGTGCCATGGGCCTGACGCCGGATACGCCGCTGGCTGATCTGTGGATCAGTTCTCGCTGCCTGCGCATCGCCGACGGCCCGGATGAAGTGCATCTGCGCAGCATCGCCCGGCTGGAAATCGATGGCACCCAGGATCGGCGGGGCAGCAGCAGCGACTATCTGACGCCAGCCGATGTACTGCGTCAAAGCTGACCTTCGGGGCGTTGATAGGTGTGCTGTACGCAATCCCGATGGCCGGGGTGCCCCCCCCGGCCTTCTTTCTCGTCCCGCTCTGCCGCGCCGGATAGCGCTCTCCCCTTGACCTTGATCAATGACCTTTGGGGCCACTCGGCGCACAGTCTCTGACTGACGTTGATCATAGGGAGTTACCATGCAACTGGTCTGTCCCGCAGGCAGCCTGCCTGCTCTCAAGGCCGCGGTGCGTCAGGGTGCTGACGCCATTTATACCGGCTTTCGTGACGATACCAATGCCCGCCATTTTGCCGGCCTTAATTTCACTGACAAGCAGCTGGAAAGCGGTCTGGAGCTGATCCGTAAGGAGCGGCGCCAGCTGTTCATTGCCGTCAATACCTACGCCCTGCCGGATGGCTGGTCGCGCTGGCAGCGGGCGGTGGATCGCGCCGCTGACCTGGGTGCGGACGCGCTGATTGCAGCTGACCCCGGTGTGTTGGCATATACCGCCAGAAAATACCCCAACCTGGCGCTGCACCTGTCGGTACAGGGTTCGGCAACCAATGCTGCGGCACTGCGCTTCTACCATGAACAGTACGGTATCCGCCGCACGGTGCTGCCGCGGGTGCTGTCGCTCAATCAGGTACGCCAGGTCGCATCCTCCAGCCCGGTACCGGTGGAGGTTTTTGCTTTCGGCAGCCTGTGCATCATGGCCGAAGGGCGTTGCCATCTGTCTTCCTACGTTACGGGCGAATCGCCCAACCTGTGCGGCGTCTGCTCGCCAGCCAGTGCGGTGCGCTGGAGCGAGGACGAGGATGGGCTGACGTCCCGGCTCAATGACGTGCTGATTGACCGTTACGAAGCGGACGAGGCGGCAGGTTATCCGACTCTGTGCAAAGGCCGCTTCATGGTGCATGGCAAGCGCTTCCATGCGCTGGAAGAGCCAACCAGTCTGAATACCATCGAGCTGATCCCGCAACTGGCCGAGATCGGCGTGGTGGCAGTGAAGATCGAAGGTCGTCAGCGCAGTCCGGCTTATGTAGAACAGGTGGCCGGCGTCTGGCGCCAGGCGCTGGACAGATACAAGGCCAGTCCGGAGCAATACACTGTGGAGCCAGCCTGGCAGCAGGCACTGGGCGGTGTTTCCGAAGGCAGCCAGACCACCCTGGGCGCCTATCACCGCGCCTGGCAGTAGGAGATTGATGATGAAACTGACTCTGGGTCCGATCCTGTTCTACTGGCAGCGCCAGCACATCCTGGATTTCTATGCCGACATGGCTGAGCAGCCGCTGGATGTGATCTACATGGGCGAAACCGTCTGCTCCAAACGCCGCGCGTTATCCCTGGACGACTGGATCGGTCTGGCCAGGGAAGTGCGTGGGGCGAGCGGTTCCGAGGTCGTGCTGTCTGGCCTGACGCTGATTGAAGCGGCCTCCGAGCTGTCCAGTCTGCGACGCCTGTGTGAGAACGGCGAGATCAAGGTCGAGGCCAATGATATGGCCGCCGTCCAGTTCATGGCCAGCCAGGGTATCGAGTTTGTCGGCGGCCCTGCATTGAACATCTATAACGCCTTCACTCTGAACGAACTGGTCAGCCGGGGTATGAGCCGTTGGGTGCCGCCGGTGGAATGCTCTGCCGACCTGCTGGCTGCGCTGATCGAACAATCGCGCGAAGCAGGTATGGAGCTGCCGGAAATCGAGATATTTGCATGGGGACATCTGCCGCTGGCATATTCCGCCCGGTGCTTCACTGCCCGGGCGGAAAACCTGCCCAAGGATGATTGTGGTTTCATATGCCAGAACTACCCCGATGGCATACCGATGACCACCCAGGAAGGCCAGGTGCTGTTTACCCTGAACGGTATCCAGACCATGTCCGGTGGTGTCAGTAACCTGCTGGCGGAATACCCGCGCATGCAGAAGATGGGCATTGATGCCCTGCGGCTGAGTCCGCGATCGGAGAATATGGGTGAAATCGTCCAGCTGTTCGATACCGTACGCCGCGGTGGCAACCCACCGCTGGCACTGGATGGCTGTAACGGCTACTGGCATGGCCAGCCCGGCATGGTGACTGTAGAAGAGGTGGGCTTATGTTGAATTTCGGTAATCTGGTGCTGCGTGCTGGCGGTCCGTTGTTGCCATTGGGCCGGCATGTTCCCTTTGGTCTGCAGAAACTGGTCATCGAGCAGGCAATGAAACGCCTGTTCGCTGAGCCGCTGGAAGATGGCGAGTTTGACGTGTTGCAGGGGCGCTGGTTGCGCATCGAAGTCAGCGATCTGGGCATGGCCTGGAGCCTCACCCGGGACGCCATCGGCCTGCGTCTGGCCAAGGATTCCCCGGTGGATGTCTGTATCCGCGGCAACTGGAAGGAGTTTCTGTTGCTGGCCAGCCGTCAGGAAGATCCGGATACCCTGTTCTTCCGTCGCCGTCTGGTGATTGAAGGGGATACCGATCTGGGGCTGGCGATCAAGAATCTGGTCGACAGCCTGGATTCGGACCTGATGCCGCCACGGCTGTGGCAACTGGTCAGCTGGCTGGGCGCAGCAGCGAAGGATGAGGGCAAGGTTGTAAACGCCAAGCCAGTGCAGGTCTAGCTTCCGGGGGGGGAGGGACGAGCACCAGCCTTCTGGGGGGGCGAGCACCAGCTCGTCCATTAGGCGACCGGATGCTGTCCGGCTTACGGGGGGCTTGTTTCATCGAGCTGGTGCTCGACGTTCCCAGGGGCTCGATGCTCCCGAGGGATCAGTGTCCCGGCGAAACCGTTCTGGGAGGTTCGAGCACCAGCTCGTACCTGCGGGGTTGCCGACCAGTACGCTCATCGAGCTGGTGCTCGACGTTCCCAAGGGCTTCGATATTCCCAGGGGCTCGATGCTCCCAGGGGATCAGTGTCCCGGCGAAACCGTTCTGGGAGGTTCGAGCACCAGCTCGTACTTGCGGGGTTGCCGACCAGTACGCTCATCGAGCTGGTGCTCGACGTTCCCAAGGGCTTCGATATTCCCAGGGGCTCGATGCTCCCAGAGGATCAGTGTCCCGGCGAAACCGTTCTGGGAGGTTCGAGCACCAGCTCGTACTTGCGGGGTTGCCGGCCAGTATGCTCATCGAGCTGGTGCTCGACGTTCCCAGATAGCTCGACGTTCCCAGGGGGCTCGATATTCCCAGGGGGGGCGGCGCTGCCGGGAGGCTCAGCAACTCCGGAGGGAGCTGCTGTCTTAGATGTTGAACAATGCGGTCATGCCGACCACCAGCACCAGCCAGCCGCTGATCACTAAGCGCAGCCATTGTGGCGCATGGCGCAATTCCATGAATTCGTCGATCAGCCATTGTCCCTTGACGAAGGTAATGGCCAGCACGCAGCCGACTACCCAGCTGGCGCTGACATTGTGGCCGATCAGCCAGGCGCCGAGGGTGAGGCCGAGCAGGCCGACAAGACCGATTTCCAGTGCGTAGCGTTTCATCAACAGTCTCCTCAGGGCAACACGTACAGCAGCGGGAACAATACCAGCCAGACCAGATCCACCATGTGCCAGTAACTAGCGGCGGACTCGCCAGCCATGCGCACCTTGTCGCGGTTGGCGTACCGGCCTGTGTGGCTGCGGTGGGCGACCACCAGCAGAATGGCCATGCCGATCAGTACGTGGGCCATATGGAAGAAGGTGGTGAAGAAGTAAAAGAAATAGAAGGTATTGGTGCGCAGGTTATAGCCATCACCAAACAGCAGAGCATACTCACTGATCTTGATGCCGACATAGCCCAGCCCACAGAGCGCTGCCAATACAAAGCCGATCACCAATGCGCGGGGGTTACCCTGCGCGGCGCGCCTTACGCCTTTTGCCGCGAAGTAACTACCCGTCAGCAGGATCAAGGTATTGGTCAGCCCGGCCTCGGGATGCAGGGTCGCGACGCCAGCGCTGAATAGGTCATTCCAGTGCCCACGGGCAAAGGCCATGCTGCCCAGCAGGAACAGGAAAGCCAACAGTTCGGCGAGAATGAAGCACCACATGGCCAGGTCGCCCGGCAGCTGCTGCTCCTGTTCTGTGATGTCCTCGATAAGGGCGACGTCGGTTCTGGACATCAGGTCGTTCTCCCGGTCAGTAACAGATAGAGTTTGGGCAGCAGGCCGGGCAGTTCGGATGCCTGACGAATCAATTGGTAACGCTGCTGGCCGAACAGGTAAGGAAGGTAGTCGGCGGCCTGCTGGTCGATGGTGACGCAGAATGGCTGAATGCCGGCCTTACGCGCTTCGAGTAGCGCCTGGCGGGTATCTTCCATGCCATAGCGCCCCTCGTACACATCCAGATCATTCGGTTTGCCATCGGTAAGCAATAACAGCAGTCGTTGCTCAGCGGGCTTGTCCTTGAGAATCTCGGTGGCCTGACGAATGGCGCCGCCCATGCGTGTGTAGTAGCCGGGTTTGAGTTCCTGAATGCGCCCATGAATGGTGTTGCTCCAGGGCTCGGCAAAGTTCTTGATCAGGTTGAAGCGCACATGATCCCGGCGTCTCGAAGAGAAGCCGTACATGGCGAAATCGTCCTGGCCGGCATCCAGCGCTTCACCAAGCAGGTGCAGACTGTCACGAATCACATCAATGACCTGATGGGTATTGTCTGCCCAGGCTTCGGTCGACAGCGACAGGTCGGCCAGTACCAGGCAGGACAGATCCCGATGACGTGCCGTTTCCCGACGCCAAAGGGCCGGCTGCGATGTGGCCTGGCCACGGCGCATGTCTGCAACGTGATGCAGGCAGGCGTCCAGATCGAGCAGGGTGCCGGTGGTCTGGCGTTTTTCCCAGATGCGCTGTGGTTGCAGCCCCTGGAAGCGTTGCCGCAGATTATTCGCCAACGGACGCAGACGCTCCGGCAGCGGTGCCGGCTCGGCGTCGCGGGGCAGCATCGGTATGACCCGGCAATGGTTATCCCGCAGCTGTTGCTTTTTCCAGTCCCATTCGGGAAACAGGCTGCCGTCGCTCAGGGGAATGTCATCCTCGGAGGCGGAGGGCAGATCCATGTCCAGTTTGATGCGCGAGGCGCTGGTGCTGGGGCTGCGGGACAGGCTCAGGTAGTCCAGATCCTCAGCGATTTGTTCGCTGTCCTCGTCGTCGTTATCGTCTTCGCAGCGGTCGACAGGGACAAACTCGGACCAGGAGAACAGGCTTTCCAAGCGGAAGATCATCATGCCGTTACGCTGCTGATTATCATCCACATAGCGGCCTTGCTTGCGCTGCTTGCTCTGGCGCACCTTGTTCTGGCCATGTGATTCACCGTCGTTGCCGTCATCGTTGGCAGCGGGCATTTTTGGGTGCACGTCTTCCGCCTGCGGATACAACCACAGTGGTACTGGCCAGGGTTCGCCGGGCGCGGCAGGTAGCGCCGGCTGGCTGCCGGGCGAGAGCAGGGCGCGCTGCAGGGCAGCTTCCCGCTCGGCCTGATCAGCAGGCAAGCGGGTACGGGTGCGACGAATGTCCACCAGGCAGTGAGCCAGGGTGTAATACAGCCTATTCAGACCGGGGTAAGCGGCCAGGGTGTTGAGTACCAACTGCTGGTTGGCTTGCAACCAATCACCCTTGGGCTGCGAGTCGGCCTGGCTGGCCATGGCTGCCAACCACAGGTACAGATCCCGGTTCATGGCCTTTTCTGGAAATACGGCCAGACTGTCCGGCACCCGCAGCGCCTCGGCTTCGCGCCATGCCAGAGCGTGGCGGCGGCCGGTGCCTGCAAGGCGGTGAGCCAGCGGCCGCCAGGTCTTCAAGCTACGTTCGGTGCTGGCCTTGATGGTCAGGCCAGGGTCGCCACTGAGAGCGCGGAAGACCATGGCCAGGCGTGGGCCTTCGGCCTCAAGCGTCACTTGCGCTTGGGGGAATCCATTGCCGGCGAGGCGGGTGATCAGCTTGTGCCAGCGGATACCTACGGCTTCTTCCATTGCACTTCTCCCAGAGGTCGGGGTGATTCCGGCCGGGGCCGGAATTCTGGAATGGGGCGCTGCTGGTGGAGTGCTGCGCAGCAGCGCGGTACGGCAGCCGGTACCGAGCCTGCGCCCGATACCGGGTTGGGGTCACGCGGCCTTGATCAGCTCGGGCGACTGGTCACGGGTATTGCGGGCGACGATGAAGCTGTACAGATACATGCCCAGGCCTACGGCGAAGGCGACACCCGCGGCCAGACGCATCCAGTACACATGCATGATGGCGTCCTGAGTTTGCATGTAGCCGATAGCACCGGCGTCATCGGGCAGGCGTTGCATTTCGACCTGAATCCAGCCAGCCCAGGTCAGCAGCAACGTGATCGCCAGCATGCTCAGGCTCATTACCCAGCACGACCAGATTTCCATCCGTTGCGCCTGTGGGCTGTTGCACTCGCGGCCATGCAGCTTCGGCCAGGAGTAGGAGATGATAGCCATGGCAATCATCGCGTAGGCACCAAAGAACGCCAGGTGGCCGTGGGCAGCAGTCAGCTGAGTACCGTGGGTGTAGTAATTCACAGGCGCCAGAGTGTGCAGGAAGCCCCACACGCCAGCACCCAGGAACGCCATGATGGTGCAGCCTACCGCCCAGGTCACAGCCGCTTTGTTCGGATGCTCACGACGACGTTGTTTCAGCATGCTCAGGGCAAACAGAACCATCAGGAAGAACGGCAGCGGTTCGATGGCCGAGAAGATCGAGCCAATCCACAACCAGTACTCCGGCGCACCAATGAAGAAGTAGTGGTGACCCGTTCCCAGGATGCCGGAGATCAGCGCCATGGCAATAATCAGGTACAGCCATTTTTCTACTACTTCGCGGTCAACACCGGTGGTCTTGATCAGGATGAAGGCCAGAATGGCACCCAGGATCAGTTCCCACACGCCTTCTACCCACAGGTGAACAACCCACCACCAGAAGTATTTGTCCATGACCAGCGACTTGGGGTTGTAGAAGGAGAACATCCAGAACACCGCCAGACCGATCAGACCCGTGATCAACACCATGTTGACTACAGTCTTGCGGCCCTTGAGCACGGTCATGAGGATGTTGAAAATGAACCCGGCAACCACCAGAGCAATACCAATCTTGGTAATGGTCGGCTGTTCCAGGAACTCCCGACCCATGGTCGGCAGAAGATGGTTGCCGGTCATGTCAGCCAGTTGTGCGTAGGGCACCAGCAGGTAGCCGAGGATGGTCAGCACACCGGCCACGGCAAAGATCCAGAACAGCGCGTAGCCGAGCTTGGTACTCCACAGTTCAGTCTGGGTTTCCTCGGGTATCAGATAGTAGGTGGCACCCATGAAGGCAAACAGCAACCAGACGATCAGCAGGTTGGTGTGCACCATGCGGGCCACGTTGAAGGGGATTTCCGGGAACAGGAAATCGCCGATGATGTACTGCGTGCCGAGGATCAGACCAAATACGATCTGACCGACGAACAAGAGCATGGCAAAGGCAAAGTAGGGTTTTGCCACTGCCTGTGAAGCGTATTTCATGATGTGATTCCTTATGCTGTCAGAGTCGGTTCAGGCGTACTCAGCCTTCCTTGTTCGGTGGCCAGTCGTTGGTATCAATGCGCGATGACCAGATCAGGAATTCGGCCATGGCATTGAGTTCGTCTTCGGACAGATTGAACTGAGGCATTTGCCGACGGCCTTCAACACCGGTAGGCATGGCCTTCATCCAGGCGCCGAAATACGCTTTGAATGCAGCTTCGTTATCCATGCCGCGGCGTTGGAAAACGTTACCCAGTTCAGGTGCGAAGTAGGCACCTTCACCCATCAGCGAGTGACATCCCACGCAGTTGTTCTTCTCCCATAGTTCCTTGCCATGGGCGACTTCGGCGGTGAGTTGGTCGCGATTTTCCCGTTCCGGAATCGCCGTGACCGTATCGACCGTGAGACCAATGAACAGCAGCATGAAAAACATGCCGCCACCGTAGTAGATGTTGCGGGCCATGCCCTTGGTAAAGCGCTCCGACATGTTGAATCTCCTCGGGTTATGCGGATTGCGTGCTCGCCGGTCAGGCGAATTTTCTGTTGGTTTGTTGTTGTTCCGGCTCGGCAAAGTGCACGCGGACGATGTCCATGATGGCGGCCTGAGCAGTGGGTTCATCAGTCAGCGGTTGCGCCATGCAGGCCTCACAGGCCTGGCGCGGATCCATGCCAGCGGCGATCAGCCGTGCGGTATGAATCAGCAAACGGGTTGAAGGGGCCTCCTCCAGATCATGCTGTCCCAGATGGCGCAGGGCGTTACCCAGCGCTACCAGTTGATCTGCCTGCATCGGATCAAGGCCGGATTCGTGCTGAACTATGCGGCTTTCTGCTGCGGCTACGGGATAATCGAAAGCCATCGCAGCGAAGCGCTGACGAGTGCTGGGTTTTAGCCCCTTGAGCAGGTTGCGGTAGCCGGGGTTATAGGAGACGACCAGCATGAAGCCGGGCGCAGCCTGGAGTTCTTCACCGGTTGCTTCCAATGGCAGGATGCGACGATCGTCGGCCAGCGGATGGAGCACCACAGTGATGTCCTTGCGCGCTTCGATGACTTCGTCCAGGTAACAGATAGCCCCTTCACGCACGGCACGGGTCAGTGGGCCGTCCTGCCAGAAAGTACCCTTGGCACCGATCAGGTAGCGACCTACCAGGTCTGCAGTCGTCAGGTCGTCATGACAGGCTACGGTATACAGCTTGCGCCCGAGGCGCTGAGCCATATGCTGAATGAAACGGGTTTTGCCACAGCCGGTTGGGCCCTTGATGAGCACCGGCATGCCGAACCGGTCGGCCTGCTCAAAGAGTTCAACCTCTTTGCCACTGGCGTGGTAGAACAGCCCCGAGGGCCGTTCTGGGTGGAGGTCTAACCGGGTTGCGTCCATTGGTGATTCCTTGAATAGATGCGTTCAGTGCTTTCTCTAACAAGGATCGTGCCATGTGGTTAACCTGCTGAATTTAAAGGGGTTATTAATAGTTTGGTATTTTATACCTCGCATGCACTGGGTTTTTTTAACCATTCGGGGTTTAGAGTACCCAGATAAGGCTGCGATGGTATGTCGCACCCAGTACAGTGCGTCAGCTTGACGCACTGTAACTTGACAATGATCAAGCTTTCTTGCTGAACCTTTCCCCATGATGTGTTTACGTTGTCAGGAGCCATGTTCATGAAAACTCATATTTTTGTTGCTGGATTGTCCGCGCTGGCTCTATCCGTAGCGCAAGCGTCAGAAGTTGACCCCGCTCTGCAGTTGGCCGATACGGTCATTACCGGCACTGGCTTCGCAGTGGCCAGTCTGATGAGTCCGGGCTCCGTCACGCGTATAGGTGAAGACGATCTGCGGCGCCGCAGTCTGGCTGATGTCGCCGAACTGTTCCGGGATGTGCCCGGTGTGGTGCTAACAGATGCCGATACCCCCGGCATGAAGCGCATTTCCATCCGCGGTGAAAGTTCGCGGCGGGTAACTATTCGTATTGATGGTCAGACCATGACCGACCATACCGACCATGGCACGCCGCTGTTGATTGATCCGGCGATGATCGAGCGGGTCGAGGTCGTACGTGGGCCGTCGTCCGTGATCAACGGCTCCAATGCCATCGGTGGGGTGGTCAACATCATCACGCGGCGTGGCAGCGATGTGCCGCTGGAAAGCTACGTTGGTGGTGGATATTACTCCGCTACCCAAGGCTACCGCAGCAACGCCGGGCTGGCCGGCAGCAGCGGTGATTTTGATTACCGCTTGAGTCTGTCGCGCAGCGAGCATGGCGAGCGCCGCACCCGTGGTTATGGTGAGCTGGACAACTCGGCCTACGATAATGAGTCCGCTGCGCTGCATCTGGGCTATCGTAAAAACAACCACTATATGGCGATCAAGGCCGAGCGCTTCAATCTGAGCGCTGGAACCTGGTCTGACCCGGAGCAGAACCCTGGCGTAGAGATGAAAATGGATTTTCCCAAGCGTGATCAACAGCGCTACGCCTTCTTCTATGAGGCGACTGACCTGAGTCCGCTGATACGGAAGCTGTCAGCCAACGCCTACCATCGTGAGGTCGATCGTGAGTTCTCGCTGAATACCGTCATGCTCATGCCGCCCATGGGTCGGGTTCAGATCCAGAACGATTCGCTCGATAAGCAACAGACCCGCGGTATGGCAGTGCAGGCCGAACTGGAGCTGCTGGCTGACCAGACCACCCTGGTGGGCCTGGAGTATGTGGATGATGAGCTGGACAGCAAGAAATTTCCCGCTGCGTCCAGACAACAGGCCAATCAACAGACCTTCTCGGCCTTCGCTCAGCAGGATTGGCAGTTTACCGAAGACTGGACTGCTTACCTGGGCGGCCGTTACTACCGTGTTGACTCGGAGCTGGAGCGCACCACTGAGGGGCGTCCATCGGACGGCAGCGACGATCGCGTGCTGGGTTCTTTGGGTCTGGTATATAGCCCCGCTCCACACTGGGCGTTGCGCGCCAATCTGGCCCAGGGCTATTCCTATCCGACCCTGACTCAGCTGCACATGGTGGCAGTGGCTGGCAGTAATACCCATTACGGCAATCCGGACCTCAAGCCTGAGCGTGCCCGAGTCATGGAACTGGGTTGGCGCTACGAGGTGCCCGCGGTGACTGCCGATGCGGTGTTGTTCCATACCATCGCCAAAGACTATATCGATCGTCAGCGTATTACCGAGACACCGGACGGCTACCGGCCGCCAGCCAGCGCCCGTCAACGGCAATGGCAGTACACCAATATCAGTGAGGCCAGAACTACAGGTCTGGAAGTCGCCCTTGAGTGGCGCCCGGATTGGCTGTTTCAGCCACATGCTGCCTTCAGTCTGACTCAGCGTGAGTTTGACTATGGTAATGGTTATTCCACCCGGAACAGCGGTATGCCCAGTGCCATGGGCACCTTGGGGCTGCGTAGCTACGCCCAGCTTGGTTCGGTGGATAGTGAGTTCGACTTCTTTATGCGCACCGCCAGTGGTTCCACACGTAAGGGAGTCGATCGGAGCGTTGAGGACAAGGAGAGCGGCTATGCCACTTTGAACCTTGCCATGACATTCGATTACCAGGATAGGTTGAGCGCCAGAATACTGCTGGGCAACTTGCTCAACCGCTCTTATCGTCCCCTTGACGAACTACCCGGCCTGCAACGCCATATCGATACGGAGATACGACTGACTTTCTGATCACTGCGGTAATGCGATTAGCCCATTTTTGTTTCAAGGAAAGGAAAATAGCCATGAGAATGACCAAACCGTTAACAACTGTCCTCAGTGTGCTGGCGCTGACTGTCACTGCCGCAGCCTTTGCTCAGACCTCCAACCCTGAGCAAGCCGCCGCCGCCTACCAGGGTGAAGCCTCAGCCATTGATCCTTCGCTGGCCCGTGTCGTACGCACCCCGGGCGCGCCGGATCTGAGCGAAGCTGACTTTGATAAAGCCAAGGAAATCTATTTCCAGCGTTGCGCCGGTTGCCACGGTGTATTGCGTAAAGGCGCCACCGGCAAGCCTCTGACTCCGGATATTACCCAGCAACGTGGCCAGGCTTATCTGGAAGCGCTGATCTCCTACGGCTCCCCGGCGGGCATGCCGAACTGGGGTACCTCCGGTGAGCTGAGCCCTGAAGAAATTACCCTGATGGCCAACTACATCCAGCATGAGCCGCCGACTCCTCCGGAGTGGGGTATGTCTGCTATGCGTGATTCCTGGACTGTGCTGGTCAAGCCGGAAGATCGTCCGACCAAACAGATGAACAAGCTGGATCTGCCAAACCTGTTCTCGGTGACCCTGCGTGACGACGGCAAGATCGCTCTGATCGACGGCAACAGCAAGGAGATCGTCAAGACCATCGACACCGGCTACGCAGTGCACATCTCCCGGATGTCTGCTTCCGGTCGTTATCTGCTGGTTATTGGTCGCGATGCCAAGATCGACATGATCGACCTGTGGGCCAAAGAGCCAACCAAGGTTGCCGAGATCAAGGTCGGTATCGAAGCTCGCTCTGTTGAAACCTCCAAGTACGAAGGCTACGAAGACAAGTACGTGATCGCCGGCGACTACTGGCCGCCGCAATACGTGATCATGGACGGTGAGACCCTGGAACCGCTGAAAATCATGTCCACCCGTGGCATGACCGTAGGCGAGCAGGAATATCACCCTGAGCCGCGCGTGGCAGCCATCATCGCTTCCCACGAGCATCCCGAGTTCATCGTCAACGTCAAGGAAACCGGTCAGATCCTGCTGGTCAACTACGAAGACCTGGATAACCTGACTGTAACCAGTATCGGTACCGCTCAGTTCCTCCACGATGGTGGCTGGGACAGCACACACCGTTACTTCATGACCGCGGCGAACAACTCGAACAAGGTTGTGGTAATCGACTCCAAAGAGCGTGCTCTGGGCGCCATCGTTGACGTGGGCAAGATTCCTCACCCGGGTCGTGGTGCCAACTTCACGCACCCCGAGTTCGGTCCGGTATGGAGCACCAGTCACTTGGGTGATGACACCATCTCCCTGATTGGTACCGATCCGGTCAACTTCCCGGATAACGCTTGGAAAGTGGTAGATACGCTGAAAGGTCAGGGCGGTGGTTCGCTGTTCATCAAGACGCACCCGAACTCCACCAATCTGTATGTGGACACTACCTTCAACCCGACCGCAGAAATTGCTCAGTCGGTTGCGGTATTTGACATCAACAACCTGGGCGCTGGTTACAAGGTTCTGCCGATCGCTGAATGGTCCGGTATCCCTGACGGCCCACGTCGGATCGTACAACCTGAGTACAACAAGGCCGGTAACGAGGTATGGTTCTCTGTATGGAGCGGTCAGGAAGAGGAATCAGCTATTGTCGTCGTTGATGACAAGACGCTGGAGCTGAAGAAAGTGATCCGCGATAAGCGCCTGATCACACCGACCGGTAAGTTCAACGTACACAACACTCAGAATGACGTGTACTAAGTTGTAAATTGTAACGGACGGGAGCCAATTGGCTCCCGTCCGGTATGGCACATTAGAGATCAGTTGCTGATCTGTGACTGCTGGTAGTTCTCGATACCGATCTTCTCGATCAGGCCCAGTTGGGTTTCCAGCCAATCCAGATGCTCTTCTTCAGATTCGAGAATATCTTCGGCCAGATCACGGCTGCCGTAGTCGCCGACGCTTTCAAAATAAGCGATGGCTTCTTTCAGATCCTTGATGCCAGCGATTTCCAGACGCAGATCGCACTCAAGGATTTCCTTCGTATTCTCACCGATCAGCAGTTTGCCAAGATCCTGCAGATTAGGCAGACCCTCAAGAAACAGGATGCGCTTGGTCAAGGCATCGGCATGCTTCATTTCATCAATGGATTCTTTGTATTCATGCTCGCCGAGCTTGTCCAGGCCCCAATCCTGCAGCATTCGAGCATGCAGAAAGTATTGATTGATGGCCACAAGCTCATTGCCGAGCAGGATGTTGAGATGACGAATAGCCTGTGCATCGCCCTTCATGACGGTGTTCCTCAGGGTAGGGAATTATCCGCTGAGTGTGATGCGCAATAAGAAGGCTGTCAAATGAGCTGGTAAATCAAGGAGATAGTAACGGCTGACCGATGCATTCGGGGCGCATTCACGCCATCGAAAACTGCGCCGCGTTTACCAGGTTGGCAACCGCGCCCGGGCGATACTCGCTGATGATGGATTTGCATTCCCGACCGCATTTGCCGCACTGGCTGGCTACATCCAGACGTTCGCGCAGGTCACGCATACTGCAGGCGCCATCAGTTACCGCGTCGCGGATCTGGGTGTCGGTAATTCCCTTGCAAAGACATACATACATGGGCGCGTACTCCGGCTCAGTTGAGAATGGCCTAACGTTAATTGTAATGAGAATGGTTGTCAAACAATTATATATGCTATTCGTATTCATGTGACGAAGCGCCGTATGAACCCCTGATTCAGTTATCAGTAGGCTGAATGCCGCCCATGCCCGGCTCTTATAGCCCTCTGGATCGCGCGTCGTCCGTGGTCTGCAAGGGGCGGCGTGTCAGTTTCGGTAATATTCAGCAAAAATGGGTGAGTATGTTGCCATCAGACTTCGCTTAGACTCCAGGTAACTGCCTACGCAACGATAGGCAGGTAAAACAACTACAACAAAGGTAGGCCGCGAGTCTGCCAAGTGTGCTGGGAGTGGCATTAATGAGTCAGTCCGGAATCCTCAAGCGGTCCACCATCCTGGTCCATGGCTCTGTGGGCATGCCTCTGGCTATCATCGGTTACCCCTTGGCTGTTTATCTGCCGCCTTTTTATGCCCAGGAAATGGGGCTTAATATGGCGCTGATGGCGTTGGTGCTGGTGATTGCACGTTTATCCGATGTGGTTACTGATCCGCTCATGGGCATGATCAGTGACCGCTGGCAAACCCGTTTCGGCAGACGGAAGCCATGGTTGGTGTTGGGTACGCCGATCATGCTGATCAGTACCGTGATGATTTTCATGCCACCAGCCGGGGCGGGCATATGGCATCTATTGCTCTGGACAGTGCTTATGTACATAGGCTGGACCATGGTGACACTGCCCTATGGAGCCTGGGGCGCAGAGCTTTCACCGTTGTATCACCAACGCAGCCGGGTAACAGCGTCCCGCGAGGGTTTTGTGCTGATCGGCCTGTTTGTGGCAGCGCTGGCACCGGCTATAGTGCAGGCCATGGGTAAACGCTATGCGGAGGGGCATACCGAGGGTGCGCTGATGCAGGCGATGATCTGGCTGGTCGGCAAGGATGGCCAGCTGGGCACGGGTTACGGCCCGATTCTCGCCAGTATGGGATGGTTGCTGTTGATTCTGTTACCGCTCACCGTACTGATGGTCGTGACCATGGTGCGTGAGGCCCCGCCGCGGTCGGTGCAGCAAACCGACTGGAAGAAGGGCCTGCGTATTCTGAAGAATAACGGCCCGTTCAAACGTCTGATGCTGGTTCTGCTCATCGTGATTACCGGTGAATCCTTCCGTAACGCCATGTCGGTCTTCTTCATGCAGCATGTGATACAGATTCAGGCTTATATCGGGATGATGTATCTGCTGTACTTCGGCATCGGTATCCTCGGCATTCCGTTCTGGCTGATTCTTGGACGCAAGATCGGTAAGCACCATGCCTTTTGTGTGGCGGTGGCTGTATCGAGTGTCAGTATTCTCGGCATGTTCTTCTTGCAGGCGGGGCAGTTGGTGCCTTTTGCCATCATGTTTGCGATCAAGGGTTTTTGTTTCGCTGCGTTCCAATTTCTGCCGCTGTCGATGCTGGCAGATATTGTTGACCTGGATACCGCGCGCAGTAAGGAGCATCGTACCGGCCTGTTCTTTGCCATGTCCGGCATGGCGCAGAAATCCGCCATGGCCCTGGGGCTGGGACTGTCGTTGGGGCTGCTGGCGCTGGTCGGTTTTGATGCCACCCAGACGGTACATACCGATAGTTCACTGATGTCACTGCGGGTACTCTACATTATCGGGCCAGTGCTGATGTACATGGCTGCGTTCATGCTGGCGCGGCGTTATCCGCTGACCTCAGCCCGTCAGGAACGTATCCAGTCCTGGATCGAGCGCCGTGATCTGCGATTGCAGACTGGCGCCAGTAATAGCTGATACGGATGTAAGCGCGAATCTGGCGTGTTGTTCCGTTATGCTGTCCTTCTTCAAAAACGATACTGAAGAAGGACAGCAGTGATGGCGGAACGGTCGCAGTTCGAGTTGCTCGGCAGTAGGCGCTTTCTGCCGTATTTCGTCACTCAATTTCTGGGTGCGTTCAACGATAACGTCTTCAAGCAGGCATTGGTGCTGGCGATTCTATTCAGAATCGGCACTGAAACTGACCCGAATGTGCTGATCAATTTCAGCGCGCTGCTGTTTATCCTGCCGTTTTTCCTGTTTTCCGCCCTGGGTGGTCAATTGGGGGAGAAGTATCCCAAGCATCAGCTGATTCGCCTGATCAAATTTGCCGAAATCCCGATCATGCTATTGGGCTCGGTCAGCCTGTTGCTTGGTCATCTGCCAATGATGCTGGTGGTGCTCTTTGCCATGGGTTCCCAGTCTGCTCTCTTCGGGCCGGTGAAGTACTCGATCCTGCCGTTGCATCTGGCCGAGCGGGAGCTGGTGGGCGGCAACGCTCTGGTGGAGATGGGCACCTTTCTGGCCATTCTCGGCGGAACCCTGTTTGCCGGTCTGTTGATGAGTAGCGAACAGTGGGCCTGGTGGGTATCCGTTTCTGTGCTGGGGTTTGCCCTGGCTGGCTTTATGGCGAGTCTGAGTATTCCCTGCACAGCCGCAGCGCTGCCCGCGTTGCAGATGGACTGGAATATTTTCCGGCAATCAGGCCGCATCCTGCACCTGGGGCTGGTGAAGCAATCCAGGGCGGTGTCCCGGTCATTGCTGGCCAACTCATGGTTCTGGTTTATCGGGGCCACATACCTGGCGCAGATTCCCGGTTTTGCCCATCACTATCTGCACGGGGATGAATCGGTCGTCACATTGATTCTCGCAGTGTTTTCCATTGGCATTGCCACTGGCTCGCTGTTGTGTGAGCGGCTGACCGGCAAGACGGTGAATCTCGGCCTGGTACCGATAGGCGCTGCCGGCCTGACGCTATTCGGGCTGCTGCTCTGGCTGGGAGCGGGACAGATGCCAGGGGCGGGCGAGCAAGTAGGCTGGCAGGAGCTGCTGACCCGGCCGGCAGCCTGGTGGGTGATGTGCTGCATTATGGGGCTGGGCATCTTTGGCGGCTTCTACATTGTGCCCCTGTACGCGCTGATTCAGTCGCGCACCGACAACCATGAGCGCTCCAGGGTGATTGCGGCGAACAATATCCTTAACTCGCTGTTGATGGTGATGTCCGCTATCTTCGCCATGTTCATGTTGGGTGTAGTAGGTATCAGCATTCCGCAATTATTCCTGCTGGTTTCCCTGCTCAATATCCTGTTTGCACTCTATCTGTTTATGGCGGTGCCTGAATTCATGGAGCATTTGCGATTATGCAAAAGATAGGAAAGAGGCATCAGCAGCCGCCGCTGGATTGGTTGGCCGAGCTGCGCAGCCGTGACCAGCTGCTCAGTTGGACAGAGCAGGGGCTCCTGACGCCGGCGCAGTTGGCCCGGGCGCTGGCCCCTGAGCATCCAGCGCCCACCGATCGCCATTGGCGCGCGGCGCTGGATCGTCTGCTGGCCTACTACGGCAGCTTGCTGCTGGTACTCGGTGTGATTTTCTTCTTTGCGTTCAACTGGGATGAACTGCACCGGCTGCATAAGTTGGCGCTGGCATTGGTTGCCTTGACTGGTTTCGCTGGTGCGGCGGTGGTGCTCCAGTCAGGCTCGGCTCTTTACCGTGCCAGCCTGTTTGGTGCTGCGCTAACCACGGGAGGGGTGTTGGCGTTGGTCGGTCAGATTTATCAGACCGGTGCGGATATCTGGCAATTATTTGCCGGCTGGGCCGCGTTGATGCTGCCTTGGGCATTGATTTCCCGCTCCGCCGCCTGTTGGGCCCTGTTCTGGGTGGTACTCCATGTGGCGTTGCTGCGCTATTTTGCGCTCCACCCCGGTGGGCCAACCAGCGCGCAGGGGCTGACCGCGCTGGCAGTGGCTGATCTGGCGTTGCTATTGGTATTTGAGGGGGCAGGCCATCGGCTGTGTACCGAATTGAGTCGCGTGCTGCCGCGGCTGGCCGGGTTTGGCCTGTTGAGTGCGCTGACGCTCGGGGGTTGCATCAGTTGGTGGCAGGAAGGTTACCTTGCGCTGCTCATCGCGCTGGCTCTGGTCTACCTGGTCGGTATTACCGTCTATCTACGCTGGCGCCGGGACGCACTGATGCTGGCGCTGTTGCTCTATTCGTTGATCGGCGTGACTGCGTCAGGACTTGGCCGCTTGCTGGACACTGGCGTCAATGCGGATAGCTTCATGCTACTCAATGTACTGGGTCTATTCGTGCTGCTGACCAGCGCAGCGGCTTCGCTCTGGTTGCATCGATTGCATCGGGGGGCGCAGCATGAGTGATCCAAAGCAACTGCTACTGAATGAATTGTGCCAACGGGGCATAGTGGACGAGCCGACTGCAAACCGTCTGATGCAGCACACCCATGCGCCATGGTATGTCGCGCTGCTATCAGGACTGGCGGCCTGGCTGGCGGCGCTGCTGCTGATCGGTAGTACCTTGTATACCATCATCGACGAGAGTGCCCTTGCCGCTGCCATTACCGGTAGCGTCCTGCTGGGTATGGCGGTGTGGTTGTTACGAAAGCCCGGCGTGTTCGTCAGCCAATTGGGGTTGGCGCTGTCCATGGTAGGGCAGGGTGTCCTGTTGGTAGCTGTCAGCCACTGGGATATTGCCGGGCGGCATTCTGAGTGGCCTGTAGCGATGGCTGCGGCGTTGGTCGCTGGCATCATGTGGCTGGTGCCGGCGGTGATGCTCCACCGCCAGGCCTGCGCGTTGATTGCGATTGGGGCAGGTGCCGTTTTCATCGGCTTCAGTAGTTGGCTGACGCTGTATGGTCTGGCGCTGGCGGTTGTCGCGGCGTGGTTATGGTTGCGCCGCGGCGATTGGGCGGGCAGTAGGCGGGCTGACCTGTGGCGATCGCTGGCAGGTGCTGCGACACTCGCCGCGCTGGCGTGGCCAATCATCGGCAATCAGCGTTGGGGTAGCTCTGTGGCTGAACTGATGGGCGACGCAGCAGCTCCGCTATTGAAATGGCTGTACCCGGCTGGTGCAGGTGTACTCCTGATTGTGACCGGCTTTATTCTTGCTCGCGCTCAGCAGCCGACCATACGCTTGGGTGTGGCGCTGGCAACGCTGCTGCTGATTGCGCTGGGTGTGCAAGCCCCGGGGCTGTTGATTGCCACCGCATTATGGCTGGCCGTATTCCACGCCTGTGAACGGTTCTGGAGTGTGCTGGTCGGCATCGGCGCAACATTGTACCTAGCTGATCTGTACTACAGCCTGCACATCACTCTGCTGGAAAAATCAGTGCTGCTGGTGGCCAGTGGCGCCCTGTTGCTCGTGCTGCGTTGGTTTCTATTACGCCGCTGGAGGGACGCCCGTGCGAGCTGATCGGATTGCTGTTATGGCCAGCTGGCTGCTGGTCGTTGCGGTGGTGGTTTACACCGTAATGGGCTTTGAACGAACGCTGAAGGACGGACAACTGGTGCTGCTGGAACTCGCACCAGTTGATCCGCGTTCGTTAATGCAAGGGGATTATATGGCGCTGCGATTTGCTGTTGATGCGCAGCTGCCTGATTCCGGACAAACTGTTCCAGCGTATGCCTACCTGCATGTGGGATCACAAGGGCGAGCTGTGCTGGCCGGTACCGGAGCGCAGCCGGGCAGCGAGCCTGGCATGGTCTCCATGCGCATCCGTCGAGGCCAGTGGGGTGCGAGTATCGGGCCGAACGCATTCTTCTTTCAGGAAGGGACTGCCACCGTTCATGAACGAGCACGTTGGGGCGGCTTTCGCGTGGCCAGTGATGGCACAGCCCTGTTAACCGGGCTGTATGACGAGGATCTTCAGCTACTGGGTAGCAACCAACGTTAACGCCCTTGTCGAGGCGAAAGTGCCATCAAGCCTTCTGGGCTTTGACTACAGGTTTGGCGGCGCGAGGGCTACCGTAGGTCTGGCCGCTGGTGCCAGTAGGAATGGACTGAATTTCTCCTCCGGAGGCGAGAAAAGCAGTTACCTGATCATTAATGGATTCGCTGGTGGCGGCAGCCGGCTCGGGTTTACGTTTGGCAGCAGCCCTGGTGGGTTTCTTGGCCACAACGGTTACGGCGGCAGGTTTTACTGACATGAGATCTGTCCCTCGGCGTGGAAAAACAACCATAATACACTTTATCTGTCAATAATGCTTGGGTTGTTTTTTGTGGTATTACGTCCGAGGTAAAAGGCCGCTGTATCACGTTATTCAAACCGCTGTAAAATCAACCCGGACGCGTCGCCGTGTCCGGGTTGAATCGTAAAGTAGTCAGTGCTGATGTCCGCCGGCGCCGTGGGCATGTCCATGGGCCAGTTCCTCTTCGGTAGCAGGGCGCACCGAGAGAATTTCCATGTCAAATATAAGATCGCGACCCGCCAGAGGATGGTTGCTATCAACCACGGCCTGGGACAGCCCCACCTTGATGATGGTTACCTGGCGTGGGCCTTGTTCGGTCTGGATAACGGCGAGCATGCCGGGCTTCCATTTCTTGGCACCCTGCAGATGTTTTACCTGAACCTTGTGGGTGGCATTCGGCTGGATCGGGCCATAGGCCTGGTCAGCCGGAAGCTCAACGCGGAAAGTGTCGCCTGCCTGATGACCTTCCATGGCCTCAACCAGGCCTGACAGCAGACCAGGTTGGCCATGCAGGTAGAGCACAGGCTCATGTTCGCGTGAATTTTCGATTTCGCCGTTGGCGTCGGACAGGGAGTAGTGGAACTGAACTACAGCATCTTTGGCAATCTGCATGAATTGACTCGTCAGGCTGGTTGGAAAGCCGCCATTATCCGGGGCTGCCGGGTGGTTGCCAAGTCACGCCGGGCTTTCAGGCAGATTCGCCGCCGTCCAGTATCTGCTCCAGTGGCAATTGAGCGCTGACATTGACACTGCCCTGAGCAGTAAAAACGACCAGGTGGTCAGCTGCTACACGTATGCCCAGTACCTCAGCCAGCGGATGGTCGTCATGGCTGGGGAAGAGCGTTTCCAGTGTGCTGCCAGTGGGCAATTGCAGGCGGTACAGGGTGGTCGCGCCCAGAAACACCTTGCCGGTGATGGTCGCAGTAAGGGGGCTGTCGTCGTCGCCGATAATATCGTCGGGGCGCAGGAGCACATCCACTGCACTGCCGCTCTGCAACTGATAAGCGCGGTTGCCACGGATCACGCCGAGCTCGGTCTGCACTGTATCCGGGGTCAACAGCTGGCCACGGATGAAGTAACCCTGACCGATAAAGCTGGCGACAAAAGGCGTGGCAGGCTCGTGGTACAGATTATAGGGCGTGTCCCATTGTTGCAGGCGCCCTTCGCGCAGGACGCCAACCTGGTCGCATACGGCAAAAGCTTCGTTCTGATCATGGGTGACCAGCAAGGCACTGATGCCACGGGTCTTGAGAATATCCCGCACTTCGGCTGATAGGCGCCGGCGCAGATCGCCGTCCAGATTGGAGAAGGGTTCATCCAGCAACAGCAAGGCTGGTTCGGGGGCTAACGCCCGGGCGAGGGCTACCCGCTGCTGCTGTCCGCCGGAAAGTTCGTGAGGGTAGCGCTTGCCCAGACGATCCAGATTCACCAGCTCCAGCAACTCATCAACAATACGTTTGCGCTGGGGATGCCTGCTGATACCAAAGGCGATGTTTTCGCCTACGGTCAGATGGGGGAAAAGCGCGTAATCCTGAAATACCATGCCGATACGGCGTTGCTCTGGAGGCACGCGCTGGGTGGGGCTGGAGAGCACCCGATTCTGCAGTCGAATCTCGCCGGCAGTCACTGCCTCGAATCCGGCGATGCTACGCAGGGTGGTAGTCTTGCCGCAGCCGGACGGGCCAAGCAGGCAGCCAATATCGCCGGCGCGCAAATGCAGGCTCAGATCACTGACGATCGGTTGGCCGTCATAGCCGCAAGCCAGGTTGTTCAGCTCCAAAACGATATCGGGCATGCCTTTTATTACTCCACCAGCAGAAACTCAACCAGCGCCTTCTGGGCATGCAGGCGGTTCTCCGCCTGATCCCAAACGACGCTGCGTGGATCGTCCATCAGCGCCGCGGAAACTTCCTCACCCCGGTGTGCTGGCAGGCAATGCATGAAGATCACCGACTCATCGGCCTGATCCAGTAGTTCAGGTGTGACCTGGTAGGGGGCAAAGATCGCCATCCGCTGTTCGGCTTCGTCTTCCTGGCCCATGGAGGCCCACACGTCGGTACATACCAGGTGTGCTCCGGCCACGGCTTGGTGCGGATCACGGACGACGGTCACCCGGTCACCGGCTTCATCGAGATACGCCTGATCCGGTTCGTAGCCTTCAGGGCAGGCCACGCGCAGTTGGAAATCAAACTGGATAGCGGCCTGAATATAGCTGTTGCACATGTTATTGCCGTCACCCACCCAGACCACCGTCTTGCCCTTGATGCTGCCACGGTGCTCAAGATAGGTTTGCATGTCCGCCAGCAATTGGCAGGGATGCAGGTCATCACTCAGACCGTTGATGACGGGCACCTGGGAAAAGGCAGCAAAGCTTTCTACCGTGGCGTGGGCAAAGGTGCGGATCATGATGGCGTCACACATCCGCGACAGCACACGGGCGCTGTCTTCTACCGGCTCGCCACGGCCCAGCTGGGTATCGCGCGGCGACAGGAAGATTGCCTGGCCACCCAGTTGGATCATGCCGGCCTCGAAGGAGACTCTGGTACGGGTGGAGGCTTTCTCGAATATCATGCCCAGTACGCGATTTTTCAGCGGCTCATAGATCACTCCCTGTCGGTGCAGATCCTTGAGCTCGCTGCCACGCTTGAGCAAGCTCGCCAGCTCTGCCTGAGAACAATCCATCAACGAAAGAAAATGCCGTACTGTCATGTTGTGCTACCTGGTTGCGATCGGCTGCCGATCGGGAATAGCGACCCTTACCGCAGCCATTGGCTCGGTACAAGCCATACCTTAAAAGAGAGAAGCGGGCATCTTATAGGTAAAATCCGCCGCAAGGCAAATGGCCGGGTGCGACCTTCATGCAGTTGGGCAGAACAGGCTGCTTTGCGGTACACTGAATGTCAGCGTTCTGGCTACCAACCGCCATAGAGGATACCCATGAGCACTACTATCGATACCATCAAGGATCAGCTCTCCAGCCATCCCATTCTTATCTACATGAAGGGCGCACCTAACGCTCCCCAGTGCGGCTTTTCTGCCCGCGCCGTGCAGGCGTTGATGGGCTGTGGCCAGAAGTTTGCTTATGTGGATATTCTGCAGAATCCTGATATTCGTGCTGAGCTTCCAAAATATGCCAACTGGCCAACCTTCCCGCAACTGTGGGTCAAGGGCGAACTGGTAGGCGGCAGCGACATCATTCTGGAGCTGGCTGAATCCGGTGAACTGAAAACCATGCTGGATGCTGCAGCGGAATCTTGATCAACCCTGTCAGGGTACGTAAGTACCGGGCGGCAAAAGAATTTTCATCTTCCTCTTGTGTAAATACAACGATTATGTAAAATGCCGCCTCATGAATACGGAGCGTAGCGCAGCCTGGTAGCGCGTCTCGTTCGGGACGAGAAGGTCGCTGGTTCGATTCCAGTCGCTCCGACCATATCATGCTTTTTGTCGATGCCCCTGCCTGACCAAAAGCCAAACAAAGCCCTGACCGGAAACGTCAGGGCTTTGTTGTTTCTGCAACTACTGCTCGTCATGTGGGGTTTGCGCATCCTTGCTGGAACCCGCACCACGGATTTCCTGTAATGCCTTGCTCGAATGCACTACGCAGCCTTCTTCGTCGCCCTCGGACTGGGCTTCACCAGCCTGTCGAATATGCTCATCAATCTGTTGTCGTGCGGAATCGCTCAGGGCGTCACGGTTGTAGGTGGCGTTATCAGATAGCGATGCCATATTGGATTCGCAGGTAACGTCCTGTTGCTCGGCGAATGCAACAGGGCTTGCCAGCAAGGCGCTCAGGGCGATTGCGGGGAATGCTTTGACAGGTGTTTTCATGGCGATGGTCTCCGGTTGTAGGACAGCGTCACACCTGATTGAGACCCTGCGGGGAAGAGAGTGTTGTTATTTTTGGTATGGAAACGCACGCCATGGCGATGCTATCAGCCGTCATCAGTCGCTGTTATTCTTGTGATCTAAACTGCTGCGTGGACGCAAACAACAAGCCATGACCAATACTAACCTGGAAAACAAGAGTTTTGTGCTGCTGCTGGCACTGGTGTCAGTCGCTTTTACGGCTATCCTGCTGCCATTTTATGGGGCTGTATTCTGGGGTACTATCCTGGCCATCATCTTCCAGCCGGTGCAACGCCGCTTTGAGGCGCGCTTCAATCAGCGCCGGGGTTGGGCTGCAGCGGTTACGCTGGTCATCATCCTGGTGATCGTAATTCTGCCAATGAGCCTGTTAGCCGGTGCGCTGGTACAGGAAGGCAGTAATACTTATCAGCGGGTCAGCAGCGGGACGCTGGATTTCGGTGGCTATCTTGAGCAGGTTATCAACGCGCTGCCGGCCTTTGCCCGGGAACTGCTGGAGCGGTTTGGTCTGACCGATCTGGCCGGTGTGCAGGAACGGATTTCCCAGTTCGCCATGACCGGTAGTCAATTTCTTGCGACCAAGGCATTCAGCATCGGCCAGAATACCTTTCAGTTTCTGATCAGCTTCACGATCATGCTGTATCTGCTGTTCTTTCTGTTACGCGACGGGCGTCAGGTCGCGGCTGCGGTGCGCCGTTCTATCCCTCTCGGTGAGATTTACAAGCAACACCTGTTGAGCAAGTTCACCACCGTGGTCAAGGCAACGGTAAAAGGGAATATTGCCGTAGCGGCCATTCAGGGTGTATTGGGCGGATTTATTTTCTGGGTGCTGGGTCTGCAGGGAGCGCTGCTCTGGGGCGTATTGATGGCGGTGCTGTCGCTGCTGCCCGCTGTGGGTGCAAGCCTGATATGGGGGCCGGTGGCAATTTACTTTCTGGCGACCGGTGCTATCTGGGAAGCCGCCGTGCTTACCGCCTTTGGCGCGATAGTGATTGGTCTGGCTGATAATGTGCTGCGCCCGATTCTGGTGGGCAAGGACACCAAGCTTCCGGATTATGTCATCCTCATTTCCACGCTGGGCGGCCTGGCGCTGTTCGGCCTCAACGGCTTTGTTATTGGGCCGCTTATCGCTGCGCTGTTCATGGCGGCGTGGAGTCTGTATGCCGAGGCAAGGGAGGAGCAGGAGGTGGTCGCTGTTCCGGCTGAGGATCTGGCTCCCGAGCAGATAGAAGCGGTGGAGACGCAGATCGAGGCGGAGCAGGGGACGGCAAGGTCAGGGATGGACTGAGCTCAGCTCGAATCTGGCTGGCCTTGCGGCCAGCGTCGCGGCGGAGCACCGTTACCACGGGTCGGCTGCGGCCTGGCAATCTCCTGTTGCGGGAGCGGCGATTCGGCGCAGGAGGCAGTTGTTATTGGCTGCCCCCACGTACCCGCCGTACCGCGCCCAGCCAGCCATCATACAAAGCCTCCCGTCGCTGCTCTGGCATCACCGGGCTGAAGTTGCGTTCACAATCCCAATGTTGGGCAATATCCTCGAGACTGGTGAATAATCCTTGCTGCAATCCGGCGAGGCAGGCTACCCCCAATGCGGTGGTTTCGGTAATCCGCGGGCGATCTACCTGCACGCCGAGGGTGTTGGCCAAGGCTTGAACCAACCATGTATTCACCACCATACCGCCATCCACCCGTAGCGAGGTGATGGGTATGTCGCCGTCCGCCTGCATGGCTTCCAGCAGATCGCGGGTCTGGAAGCACACCGATTGGAGTCCGGCGGTAACAATTTCGGCGATACCGGTATCCCGAGTCAGGCCCAGAATCGCGCCCCGCGCTTGCGGATCCCAGTAGGGTGCGCCCAATCCAGTAAATGCCGGTACCAGATAGACGCCACTCTGGTCGCCTACCTGTTCTGCCAGAGCTTCGGTTTCATCGGCATGGCGGATCAGCTTGAGGCCGTCTCGTAGCCATTGAATCGCGGCTCCGGCGACAAAGATGCTGCCTTCCAGCGCATAACAGGTTTGCCCCTTGAGTCGATAGGCCACGGTAGTAAGCAATCGATGCGAGGAGCGTACCGGGGTGGTGCCAGTATTCATTACCATGAAGCAGCCGGTGCCGTAGGTGCTTTTCACACTGCCACGTGTGAAGCAGGCCTGGCCTACCAATGCCGCCTGTTGATCACCGGCCATAGCGGTAATCGGTATGCTGCTGCCAAACAGACCGGGCTCGGTATGACCGAACTCGGCGGTATTATCCAACACCTCCGGCAGCAGGCTGGCGGGGATATCCATCAGCTGCAGCAGCTGCTCATCCCATTGCTGGCGGTGAATATTGAACAGCATGGTGCGCGAGGCGTTGCTGGCATCCGTTCGATGAATCTTGCCGCCAGTCAGGCGCCACAATAGAAAGCTGTCCACCGTACCGAAGCGCAATTCGCCCCGCTCGGCACGTTGGCGGGCACCCGCTACGTTGTCCAATAGCCAGCTCAGCTTGGTGGCTGAGAAATAGGGATCAATCAGTAATCCGGTGCGCTCATTGATCAATTGCTCATGGCCTGCTGCCTTCAGCTGATCGCAGACAGCAGCTGTGCGTCTGTCCTGCCAGACGATGGCTGGGTATACCGCCTTGCCGGTGTGAGCATCCCATAGCAGCGTGGTCTCGCGCTGATTGGTGATACCGATGGCACTGATATCAGTGGCCACCAGATTGGCCTTGCCCAGCGCTTCACGCACCACGCTGACTACGCTTTGCCAGATTTCCTCCGGGTCATGTTCAACCCAGCCATCGCGGGGAAAGTGCTGTATGAACTCCTGTTGCGCGACGCTGATTGGTTGGCATTGGGCGTTGAAAATCATCGCCCGGCTACTTGTCGTACCCTGATCTATCGCAAGAAGGTATGTGGGCATGGGCTGACTTCCGGATTATCCAAGCAGTCTGGTCGACCGATATGGGCAAAGGCAGCGCGGGTCTGTTGAGCCAGATCCGCCGGCGCCAGGGCTATTTCCAGGCCGCGTCGGCCCGCGCTGATATAGACCTGTTCCCACTGCTCAGCGCTGTCATCAATAAAGGTACGCAAGGCTTTCTTCTGACCCAGCGGGCTGATGCCGCCCAACAGGTAACCTGTCGTGCGCTGGGCGACGGCCGGGTCAGCCATGCTTACTTTTCTCAGGTTCGCGGCTTTGGCCAGCAGTTTCAGATCCAGCTGGCCATTGACCGGTACCAGCGCGACCAGCAACTCGCCGCTGTCGCTGCTGACTAACAGGGTCTTGAATACCTGTCCTGGATTCAGCCCGAGTTTGTCCGCCGCCTCGCCGCCAAAGGACGCAGCCCGGGGATCATGCTCATAACGATGCAGGCTATAGGTGAGCCGGGCCTTGTCGAGAGCCTTGGTTGCTGGCGTCATGTGATATCAGTCAGCAATTTTCACGACGACCTTACCGAAATTCTGCCCTTCCAGCAGTCCAATAAGACCTTGGGGGGCGTTTTCCAATCCTTCGATACGGTGCTCCTTGACCTTCACCTTGCCTTCGGCGACCCAAGGGGTCATTTCTGCAAGAAACGCGGGGAAATGCGGGCCGTAGTTGTCGAAGATAATGAAGGCTTGCATGCGAATACGCTGGCTCAACAGCAGGCGCATCAGTTGCGGCAAGCGATCCGGGCCGGCGGGCAGTTCAGTGGCGTTGTATTGGGCGATCAGACCGCACACGGGCACCCGTGAATGCGGGTTAAGCAGCGGCATGACTGCATCGAATACCTTGCCGCCGACATTCTCAAAGTACACATCAATGCCATCCGGGCAGGCATTGGTCAGGTCGTCTGCCAGACTATCCAGACGGTGATCAAGGCAGACATCAAAACCCTGTTCGTCCACCGCATAAGCGCACTTCTCAGGCCCTCCGGCGATCCCTACTACCCGGCAGCCCTTGAGCTTGGCTACCTGGCCTACCACGCTGCCCACCGGGCCGGTAGCGGCGGCGACGACGACGGTTTCACCGGGCTTGGGCTGGCCGATATCCAGTAGCCCCATATAGCCGGTGAAGCCAGGCATGCCCAGCACGCCGAGTGCCTGGGAGGGTTCCGCCATGTTCGGATCCAGTTTGAACACCATGCTACCGTCGGACAGACTGTAATCCTGCCAGCCGGCGGTATAGCACATGACCAGGTCACCGGGCTGGTAGCCATCGAGATTGGACTCCATTACCCAGCTGACGGCACCGCAGGGCATCACACCGCCAACGGCAACCGGGTCGGCATAGGATTTTGCATCACTCATGCGGCCACGCATGTACGGATCCAATGACATCCAGACGTTACGCAGCAATATTTGTCCTGGCCCGGGTGTGGGGATGGGCGACTCAACCAGTTTGAAATCGCTGGGTACGGGCGCACCCACAGGACGTGAGGCGAGCAGGATCTGGCGGTTTCTATCTGTAGTCTGTGACATGAATAACACTCCCAACGGAAAAGGCCCAGGTGATCAATGAACTTTAGCATGCAGAGCGTGACTGCTCGGGTCAACCGGGCTATATGTGGGTGATGCTGCGTTATCAGCTGCGCCACTGATCGGTGCAGCATATGGTTGTGATATGGGAAACCGCGTAGGCTGGAGGCCGAGCGCGAATCAAGGATAATAACAAGATGATTGAAGCCGCCACAGTGCCAGCCGATCCGCTGGATGAGCCAGCGCTGTTGGCCCAGCGTCACCGTCTGGGGCGCTTGCGTTTTACGTCGCTGCTGGAAGATGACTTTCAGGTCTATATGCACCGCAAGATGCGCGGGCGACTGTGGCCGGTAGCCCTATCCAGCATCGGCTTCATGCTGCTGTTCTTCTGGGTAGATTATCGTTTTCTGCCGCCTGACCTGCACAGCATAACCATTCCGATACGTACGGCGGTACTGGTGCTGGTGGCTTTCTCCCTGTGGTTCGCCAATCGCCCGGAGAAGATCAGGCCGATGGTCGCATTCAACATGGCTACGCTGGCCTACTTTTCTGTGGGTCTGGCGGTAGCCGTCATCATCCTGTTAGCCCGCACCCAGCCGTTGAGCGTGCCTGTCACCCATGATGGCTTGTATCTGGTGCTGCTGTCGGGCACCTTTCTGCTCGGCTTGCCGGCCCGCCATTCGATACTCTGTTCCTGGGCTATTCTGATCTGCTATCTGGCAGGGGAAGTGATGCTGGGCGCGCCGCGGGAAATGGTGCTGAATATCGCCTTGTTCCTGTGCAGTTTTACCCTGATGGGCAGCGTGGTGGCCTTCGCCTATGAATACATGCTGCGCCGCGCCTATCTCAACGAGCAATTGCTTCAGTCTGCGCGGATGCGCGTGGAGCGCGAAAGCCAGGGCAAGACCCGCTTTCTGGCGACGGCCAGTCACGACCTGCGTCAGCCGCTGCATGCCATGTCGCTGTTCATCGAGCACCTGCAGGAGAAAGTCAGTGATCCCGAAGCGCGCAAGACCATAGGGCGTCTGGCGGAGTCCTCTCAGCTATTGCAGGCGATGTTGACCTCGTTGCTGGATATCTCCCGATTGTCTGTGGGCATGGTGCGGCCGCAATTACGGCATATCAACCTTTATAGCTGGTTGCATCGCCTGATCGACAGCCTTGAGAGCGCGGCGGGGGAAAAGGGGATCGAGCTGCAGCTGCAATGTCGCCCGCGTTGCGCGGTATACACCGATCCGGTACTGCTGGAACGCCTGGTGCGTAATTACCTGAATAACGCGCTGATGCATTCGGGGGGCAGCCGGGTGACAGTGAAGGTTACCGAGCAGGAAGAGCAGGCGCGCATCGCGGTCATTGATAACGGCTCCGGGTTGAGCCGGGAAGAACAACAGACGATTTTTGAAGAGTTTACCCAGCTACGTAACCCGGCGCGCACACTGGAAAAAGGCGTGGGGCTGGGATTGTCGATTTGCCGTCAGCTGCAACACCTGCTGGAATACCCCTCGGGGGTGGAGTCCGAGCCAGGCAAGGGGGCCAGTTTCTGGGTCGAAGTGCCCCTGGGACAATGGCAGGCTGAGCCGGTGGCAGCGCCGGCCAGCAGTGGTGCGCCGCTGAAAGGGCGGGTAGCATTGGTGGAAAATGATCTGGTTAACCGAGAGGCGATGGAGACCTTGTTGACCCATTGGGGCCTATCCGTAGCCAGTCATGCTGATGGTGCCGAACTACTGGAAAAGGGGTTGGTGAGTGGCCCAATTGATCTGCTGCTGACTGACTATCACCTGGAAGGGCCAATGAACGGCCTGGAGCTGATTGTGGCATTGCGAGAGCAGGGTATTTATGACGGTACGGCTGTGCTGATTACCGCTGATACCAGCAACGCGCTGGAAGAAGCCGCGCGGCAAGCCGACGTCTCCATCATCTACAAGCCGGTGTTGCCCGCCCGGTTACGTCGGGCGGTAGAGGGTTTGCTGAATCGCGTCTGCTGCTGAAAATATCAGCTGCAGATCAGCCCGTGCTTGCGGGCAGTGTTGACGCATTCGGTACGGTTATGACAGCCCAGCGCGGCAAAGACAGCCTTGAGGTGGGTCTTGACTGTATCTTCTGATAACGACAAACGTTGGCAGATTACCTTGTTGGGTAAGCCCTCGGCCAGCAGGTCGAGAATTTCCAATTGGCGCGGTGTTATGCCCAGATCCCGGGCGACTGCGCGGCGATCAAGCAGTTGGCTGTCGTCGGCGATCAGTACCTGTTCACCAAACAGCAGACGCAAGGCGGCGCTGACCAGGGTCGGGCCATCAGCAGTTTTACTGATGAAGCCAGCCGCACCACCACGTAGTGCCGCATCCACATCGCTGGGGTTGTTGCTGCCGGTGAGAATGGCTACTGGGGTCAGGGAATCGATAGACTGGAGTTTATCCAGCAGATGCAGGCCATTGCCGTCGGGTAGATTCAAGTCCAGCAGAATCAGGTCATAAGTGTGCTGGGAAACCTGCTCCAGCGCTTCGCCGGCGGTGCGTGCGTGATCCAGAGTAATGCCCTGACACAGGTTGTTCAGTGTCAGAGTCAGGCCGTCCAGATAAATCTGGTGATCATCGATCAACAACAGTCGAGTATCGGGGGGCAGAGTGGCTATGGGCATTCCGGTTTCCTTGCATGCTGCACCCTGAAAGCAGGGGTGCATTTATGGAACCTGATTGTTATGCCTGCGATGATAGGTAAGCTGGCCGGCTACGTCCAGTTATTGGCGACGACGCAGATACTCGATCAGCGCCAGGTTGACCGCCAGCACCAACAGACTGCCGGCGACGACCGCCGGCCAACCAGCCAGCCGCCAGAACGGTGCGAGGTAATAGATCCCCACCGCTGCGCCCAGGTAGTAGAACACCGAATACAGCGATGAGGCGCTGGCCTTGCCGTGGGCCGCATGCTGATTGACCCAGCTGTTGGCCAGCGAGTGGGTCAGGAAGAAGCCGAAGGCATTACAGATCAACCCGGCAATAATCAGCCATAGCTGATCGGTCAGGGTGATCAGGCAGCCCATCGCAAACAGCACTATACCCAGCGCCATGCCCTTGCAGGCTCTGCCCGTGCCTACCCGTCCGGAAAGGCTGGCGGAGAAGGTGCCTGCCAGATAGGTCAGAAACAGCAGGCCCAGACTGCCTGCACCCAGGTGCCATGGCTCGGCACTCAGGCGAAAGGTGATGAAGGTATACAGGTTGATGAACACCATGAAATTCAAACCGCCAACCAGGTAGGCCGGGAGTAGGGCGCGATTGCTCAGATGACTGGCGAAGGTGCGCAGGCTGCCGCTGAGCGATAGCGGTTGTGGTTTGAAGGCATGGGCTGGGGGCAACAACAGATATACCACCAGGGTGCAGACCAGACTGGCGCTGCCAATGACCAGAAACACGCTGTGCAGGCCGAAATGCTCAGCAATAAACCCGCCGAGCAGGCGTCCGCCGGCCCCACCGACGGTATTGCCGCCGATATACAAACCAACTGCGCTGAGGACGGCGGTACGTTGCATGCTGTCGCCAAGGTAGGCGATGGCTGTGGCTGGCAGCACACCCAGAGCGATACCCAGCAAGGCGCGTAACCACACCAGCGCAGTGAAACTGTCGACCAGTGCGATGCTCAGGGTCAGTAGCCCAGTGAGAGCCATACCCAGAATCAAGGGCGCCCTGCGGCCGATCGCATCGGACAGCGGGCCATGCACCAACAACGATAGCCCCAGCGTCAGACTGGTGAGGGTAAAGGCATTACTGGCCTGCAGCGTGCTCACCTGGTAATGCTCGGCGATCAGCGGCAGCAGTGGGTGAATGGCGTACAGATTGCCAAAGATCACCAATGAGGCAATCACCAGTGCCAGGCTGGCACGATGGAAAGCAGGTGACCCCCGGGCGATCAGCTCGGGAGTGGCGGTCGCGCCGGGCATGGGATTACTCGTTCTCTTCGAAGGCGCAAAGCGTAAAGGTGGCGATGCCGGCGTCCTGCATCAGGCGACTGCCCCCGAGATCCGGCAGGTCGATGATGGCAGCGGCTTCGTATACCTGCGCACCCAGCTGATCGACCAATTGAGCGGCGGCCAGGAAGGTACCACCGGTGGCGATCAGGTCATCTATGATCAGGATCTGATCGCCTTCATGCAGGGCGTCGCGGTGCACTTCTATTCGGGCTTCGCCATATTCGGTGCTGTAAGCAGCGCTGATGCAGCCGGCAGGCAATTTTCCGGCCTTGCGGAACAGCACCAGCGGTTTGTTCAGTTCGTAGGCCAGTACAGAGCCCAGCAGAAAGCCGCGGGCGTCAATGGCACCAATGTGGGTGATGGGCGACTCAACGTAGCGCTGTATAAGGCTGTCGTTCACCATGCGCACCGCGCGAGGGGATTGGTACAGTGGAGTTATATCGCGGAAGGTCACGCCATCCCGGGGAAAGCCTGGAACCGGGCGGATCAGGGACTTGATCGTGAATTCGTCAAATATCATGAATAATCATTCCTGGGAGAACTCACTCCGCCTGACCACCAGCCAGGGCGCAGAGTTGAATATAGTCGATAATTTCGATCTGCTTGCCTTCCGCGACAATCAGTCCCTGCTGCTGAAACCGGGTGAATACTCGGGAAACGGTCTCTACCGCCAACCCCAGATAGTTGCCGATTTCGTTACGCGACATGGCCAGACGGAACGCCTTGGCCGAATAGCCGCGGGCGCGAAAACGGGCAGAGAGGTTGATCAGCAGCGTGGCGATGCGCTGATCCGCATTCTTGCGCGACAGCAGTAGCATCATCTCCTGGTCTTCACGCAGTTCGCGGCTCATCAGCCGCATCAGCTGTTTGCGCAGTTGCGGCAGAACGGCGGTCAGCTCATCCAGATTGTCGAAGGGGATTTCACAGGCCGAGGTGGTTTCCAGCGCCAGAGCGGTCACTGTGTAGCGACCAGTGTCCATCCCGGACATGCCGATCAGTTCCCCAGCCAGGTGAAAGCCGGTGATCTGTTCATCGCCGCCATCGGACAGGCCATAGGTCTTGATGGCGCCGCTACGCAGGGCAAAAATAGAAGCGAACTCGTCACCCTGACGAAACAGCACTTCACCCTTGCGGATGGGGCGACTGCGCTTGACGATGCGATCAAGCGCGTCCATTTCATCAGCACGCAATGAGATCGGCAGACACATACAAGCCAGACTGCAATCCTTGCAATGAGCTTCGCGTTGAAGCAAAGGTGTGGCGTTGGACATGGAAATCGGATCCTCGTTGGCGACGGCGTGACCAATGGGTGGGCCACACATACGGGCGCGGACAGAAAAAACATTCTATCATTGCTGGGCCATCAGTGGGCAGAATGCGTGGCGGAGCTGTGTCCGCCTGCCATCCAGGCAGTATGTGGGCCTGGAATAGTCCAGATGCCGAACAGGATAATCAATACGCCGGCGGTAATCCGTACGGCACGCTTACGCAGGATAGCCATCATGCGATTGGCCAGCAAACCGGTTGCCAGCAGGGTTGGCAGCGTACCCAGGCCGAACGCGGCCATCAGCCCGGCGGAAAGCGCCGTTTCGCCCTGACTACTGGCCCAGATCAGGCTGCTGTAAACCAGGCCGCAGGGCAACCACCCCCACAGCGAACCGAGCAATATGGCCTGTGGCATGCGGGTAACCGGCAGCAATTTACGTGCTCTGGGCTCAATGTGCTTCCATAATCCCCGACCGAGTCGTTCGATGCGCGTCAGGCCAGACCACCAGTTAGCCAGGTACAGACCCATGGCGATCATCAGCAGCCCCGCGAGAATGCGCAGCGGTTTGCCCAGCCCGAGATCCTGAATCAGCCAGCCCAGACTGCCAAGCAGGGCGCCGGCCACCGTGTAACTGGCAATGCGACCCAGATTATAGCCCAGCAGTACGCGCCAGAGCCTCCAGCCGTGGCGTTGTTCTGCCGGAATGGCCATGGTCAGCGCGCCCATCAGCCCGCCGCACATGCCGATGCAATGGCCCCCGCCCAACAGGCCCAGTGCCAGAGCAGTGAGAAACAGTGGCAGCAGATCCATGCTCACGCCTGGTCGTCCGACGGTTTGCGCGCCTGCTCATCCGGTGGGGTAGGCGTGGTGTCGCGCTCAGCGGCTGATGGAATGGGCTCTTCGTCATCGAACAGGATGCTATGGGCCGGTCCGTCAAGATCATCGTACTGGCCGCTATTGACTGCCCAGTTGAACACCAGGATGGCGATCACCACCAGAACGATGGCAACCGGTATCAGGATATAAAGCACAGTCATGCGGATTGCTCTTGTAAGGGCCTGCCAACAACAGCTTGGCGACGGCGTGGCAGGTTGGTCAAGCGCAGTGCGTTGAGTACCACCAGCAAGGAGCTGGCAGACATGCCCGCCGCAGCCAGCGCTGGGGTGACCAGGCCGATGGCAGCCAACGGCAATATGCCGAAATTATAGGCGCTGGCCCAGAACAGGTTCTGAATCATGATGTTGCGGGTACGGCTGGCCACATCAAAGGCCTCATCGAGTACTGCCAGATGACTGCTGAGCAGAACGGCGTCTGCGCTGGTCTTGGCCAGATCGGACGCATCGCCCATGGCTACCGATATATCCGCGCTGGCCAGAACCGGCACATCATTCACTCCGTCGCCAAGCATCAATACCTTGGCACCCTGGCTTTGAAGATGTTGCACAAACGCCAGTTTGTCAGCCGGGGCAGCATTGCCGATTGCTTCGTCGATGCCCAGCTGCCTGGCCATGTGCTCAACCACCGGAGAGTGGTCGCCGGACAGCAGGATAATGCGCATGCCGCGCTGTTTGAGCGAGGCGACCATTGCGCCGGCATCGTTGCGCAGGCGATCATTCAGGACGAACCAGGCGATGGGCTGCTCTGCGTCGCCGAGCAGCAACCATTGTCCGGCTGCTTCGGGTAGCGCTGGCGCTGGCCAGTTGCCCAGTTCGGCGACAAAGGCCGGCTTGCCGATACGCAACAAACGACCATCGCAACGGCCTTCCATGCCCAGACCAGGGTGGTTTACCACATCCTGTGCCTGGCTGGCGCTGCGGCCAAAAGCCCGGGCAATGGGGTGTTCGGAGCAGGATTCGATCATGCGCGCATGCTGCAGCGCCAGTTCGCCATCCTGTCCGGCAAAGGCTTCAATGCGCTCCAGCGTCATGCGACCTTCGGTCAGGGTGCCGGTCTTGTCGAGCACCACGGTATCTATCCGATTCAACACTTCCAGCACATGCCCCCGGGTTATCAGCAGGCCCAATTTGTGCAGGCTGCCGGTGGCGGTGGTCAGCGCGGTGGGTGTGGCCAGCGACAGGGCGCAGGGGCAGGCGGCGACCAGCATGGCGATAATGATCCAGAATGCGCGCTCGCCACTGACCAGCCACCACCAGGCGGCGCCCACTACCAGAATGGATAGCAGAACCACCATCAGAAAGTACTGTGCTACCCGGTCGGCCAGGCGGGCCAGTCGAGGTTTGTCCGACTGCGCTCGATCCAGTAGTCGGACGATAGCGGACAGACGGGTCTGCTCGCCCACAGCGTTAACCTGGATCTGCAACGGGCCTTCCACGTTCAAGGTGCCCGCCGTGACCCTGTCACCAACCTGTTTGGCCAGCGGCAGATATTCTCCGGACAGGGCAGATTCATCAATGCTGCTGACCCCGGTAATAATGACCCCGTCGGCCGGAATGCTTTCCCCGGGTTTGACCTCCAGCAGATCGCCTGGACGCACGTCGTCCAGCATGATCCGTTGGGTCTGGCCATCGGCCTCGACGCGCAGGGTGCTGGGTGGCAGCAGATTAACCAGCCGCGCTGTGCTCTCTACCGTGCGTTGGCGCGCGCGGCGCTCAAGATAGCGGCCCGCCAGCAGGAAGAAAGCAAACATGACGACGGAATCGAAATAAATTTCACCTTTCCCGGTGAGGGTTGCCCAGATGCCAGCCAGGTAGGTGGCACCTATCGCCAGTGAGACGGACACATCCATGCTCAACTGACGGTTTTTCAAATCCCGCCAGGCACCCTTGAAGAAGGGGATGCAGCTGTAGAGCACGACCGGTGTGGTCATCAGCAGTGCTGCCCAGCGCAAGGTGGCAGCCATCTGGGGTGTAACGTCCTGGTTGAAGCCATCCCACAAGGCCATGGTTGCCATCATCACTTGCATGAACATCAAGCCTGCCAGGCCCAGCCGACGCAGGTAGCGACGGTTCTCGTCAGCGATCTGGGCGCTGGCCAGATCAGGTTCATAGGGATGACCGATGTAACCAATGCGTTTGATCTCCGCGAGCAGCGCGGACAGTTTGGTCGTCTGCGCGCTCCAGCTCAGCGACAGACGATTATTGCCCAGGTTGAGGCTCGCTTCGTTGACCCCGGGTAATTGCTTGAGACGGCGTTCGATCAGCCAGCCGCAGGCAGCGCAGCTGATGCCCTCGATAAGCAATTGGATATGTTGCAGCTCCCCTTCGCTTTGTACGTAGCGCTGCTGCACGTCACTGCGATCGAGCATCTCCAGTTCGTCCTGCAAGGTGCGGGGCAGGGCTTCCGGGTTGATCGAAGGTTCAGTGCGGTGGCTGTAATAGGATTCCAGTCCCCCGGCGACGATGGCTTCGGCTACCGCCTGGCAACCAGGGCAGCACATATCGCGCGGTTCACCAAGAAGCGTAACGCACCAGCGGGAGCCAGCCGGAACCGGCTCGCCGCAGTGGTAACAGGGAAGGGGTTGAGCCATGGCCTAGTGGGCGCTGAGTTGGTGTTGCTGTCCCATCACCAGCGTAACCTCTCCAGTCAGGCGCCAGCCGTCCTCGCCCGGCCTGGTCGGGTCGCTCAGGTCGATGTAGTGACGGCCCTGGATGCTGCTGGGCATTTGACCTGCGTAGTGATTGGCGGAAATCTGCCGCAATTGCACGCTGCGGTCACGCTCGGCATGGGTCGGGGACATGATCTCCAGCAGCAAACTGGATGGCAATTGCTCCAGCTTGCCATCCAGTTGCAATGCCACGTCACCGGTCAGCTCATCAATGCTGAACTGCGCCTGAAGCTCCAGCTCTCTGGCCAGATGATCACGACCCAGGTGCATGTTAATGGCGCGACCTTCCTTGTAGTAGTTGTCGCGCACCATGCTGTCCGGATTGAGCAGGGAGACATACAGCAGCCCCATGCCAATGACCACGGCAAACACCAGAATACTGATCAGGAACCACGGCCAGAACTGCTTGTACCAAGGTGGTATGTCGTTGTCGTGCTGCATCGTATTACCTCAGGATCGGGCCCATGAATCGGCTTTCGGAGGTGGCCGAAATGCTGTCATCATCTGCCGCGGTAACTGTAAAGGTGATGGGTATATTGGTTCCTTGCATGAAGGCCGGATCCAGCTGCACATTGACGGGTACCTGCAGCAGGCTGCTGGGTTCGACCGTCAGGCGGTTGGCTTGCATCTCCAGACTCAGTTCCGGGTGGCCTTCGACCGTCAGATTGAACGAGCGGGGCTCCTGGCCCTTGTTCATGACCTTGATTATGTACACGTTTTCGATATTGCCGCCACGGGCTTCCCGATACAGAACATTTCGGTCGCGCTCGACGTCAAGGCTGACCTGGGCCAGGTTGCTCAGCGTTACGATGAACATGGTAATCATGATGGTCAGCGCCGAGCCGTAACCGATCAGGCGCGGGCGCAGGATGCGGGTCTTCTGGCCGGCCATGTTGTGCTCGGTGGTGTAACGGATCAGGCCGCGCTCATAGCCCATCTTGTCCATGACCTCGTCACAGGCATCGACACAGGCGGCGCACTGGATGCACTCGAATTGCAGGCCGTCACGGATATCAATACCGGTGGGGCAGACCTGGACACACATGGTGCAGTCGATGCAATCACCGAGTCCCAGCTGCTCCAGGTCGGCATCCTTCTTCCGTGGGCCGCGTTGCTCGCCACGGTTGTAGTCGTAGGTTACGACCATGGTGTCCTTGTCGAACATCACACTCTGGAAGCGAGCGTAGGGGCACATGTAAAAGCACACCTGCTCGCGTAGCCAGCCGGCATTGATATAGGTGGCAGCGGTAAAGAAGAACAGCCAGAACGCAGCCCAGTTGTTCAGGTTAAAGGTCGCCAGATCCACCAGCAGACCACGGATCGGTGTGAAGTAGCCGACGAAGGTCAACGCAGTGAGCAGCGACACGCCGAGCCAGAGTGCATGCTTGGCGCTGCGGCGCAGAAACTTGTTGGCGCTCATGGGGGCGGCATCAAGCTTGAAGCGGGCGTTACGCTCGCCTTCAGTAACGCGCTCAGCCCACATGAAAATCCATGTCCACACGGTTTGCGGACAGGTGTAGCCACACCAGATACGGCCGGCAAAGGTGGTAATGAAGAACAGGCCGAAGGCACAGATGATCAGCAGAAAGGACAGCAGAAAGAAGTCCTGGGGCTGGAAGATGGCGCCAAAGATATGGAACTGGCGGGCGGGGAGATCCCAGAGGACGGCCTGGCGGCCATCGACTTTCAGCCAGACAGTGCCGAAGAACAGCAGAAACAGCAATGCCACGCTGATCAGGCGGATGTTCTTGAAGAACCCCTTGTATGAGCGCGTATGGATAGCCTCGCGCTTGGCATACAGATCTACTGATTCGATCTTGTCAGGGGTGACATTTTTGACGGGAATCTTATCGCTCATTTCAGGCTGCCATCTCGTTATATAGAAAGGAGGGCCTGGCCATGGCAGGTCAGGAGGGCGGAGCTAAACGTACGCCGCCCGGACAGGATATCCTGTCCGGGCGGCGTAAACCATGCGACAGGGAGCCGCGTGGGTATTACTTGTCGTCCAGCGACAGGCTGTAGACGTAGGACGCAAGCATGTGCAGCTTGTCGTCACCCAGGTGAGCCTGAGCCGGCATGTTGCCGTTACGCCCAGCGCGGATGGTGTGTTGCACCTGCAGCATGCTGGAACCATACAGCCAGATATCGTCAGTCAGGTTGGGAGCACCCAGCAGGTGGTTACCCTTGCCATCCGGACCGTGACAGGCGACGCAGTTGGTGGCGAACACCTGACGGCCTGCTTCGATATCCACGCCTTCTGACTCCAGGCCGGCCAGACTGCGCACGTAGCCAGCAGTATTGCGCACGCCTTCTTCGCCGATGACCGGCAACCAGGCTGCCATGGTGGCCTGACGGCCCTGGCGAAGCGTGGTCAGGATCTGCTCGGGCTCACCGCCCCACAGCCAATCATTGTCGGTCAGATTCGGGAAGCCGAAGGCGCCCCGGGCATCAGAACCGTGACAGACTGAACAGTTGGTGGCGAACAGACGCTGGCCGATACGGCGAGCTTCTTCGTCCTGTGCCACTTCTTCAATGGACATCTCCCGGTACTTGGCAAAGATCGGGGCGAACTGGGTTTCTGCCCGCACCACTTCACGTTCGTACTGGTTGACTTGCGTCCAGCCCAGCACGCCGGGGAATTTGCCCATGCCTGGGTACAGAATCAGATAAATGACACTGAATACCAGGGTGGCGATGAACAGCATGAACCACCAGCGGGGAAGCGGGTTGTCATACTCTTCAATACCGTCAAACGCGTGCCCCATGGTCTGCGTGGTCTGATCGGCTTTCTGTCCCTTTCGCGTAGCAAACAGAAGCCATGTGATCAGGACAAGGAAGACCACGGTGAGGGCAATGATGTACCAACTCCAGAAATTACTCATTTTTCATTACTCCGGGTATCTTTCTGCTCACGCGTTACCTTGTCGTCATCTTCGTCGGCGAAGGGCAATTGGGCTGCCTCATCAAAATCCTTCTTCTTGTATGCGCTGTAAGCCCATATCACGACGCCGATAAAGGCCACCATTGCAAAGATGGTGGCAATGCCGCGGAGAGTATTGATGTCCATGTGTGCTTACCGGCGATCCGAGATGACAGTACCGAGATGCTGCAGATACGCAATCAGCGCATCCATCTCGCTCACGCCGCGTACGGAGTCGCGGGCACCGGCAATATCGTCATCAGTGTATGGAACGCCCAGATTGCGCATGACTTCCATTTTTCGGGCGGTGTGCTTGCCGTCCAGAGCATTCTCCTGCAACCACGGGTAGGAGGGCATCTTGGACTCGGGTACCACGTCACGCGGGTTGATCAGGTGAGCGCGGTGCCAGTCGTCGGAGTAACGCTCACCAACGCGGGCCAGGTCCGGACCGGTACGCTTGGAGCCCCACAGGAAGGGGTGTTCCCAGACGCTTTCACCGGCTACCGAGTAGTGACCATAACGTTCGGTTTCTGAACGGAACGGACGGATCATCTGCGAGTGGCAGCTGACACAACCTTCACGGATGTAGATGTCACGGCCTTCCAGTTCCACCGCAGTGTAGGGGCGCAGCCCCTCAACTGGTTGAGTGGTTTCGTCCTGGAAGAACAGCGGGACGATCTGCGTCAGGCCGCCGAAGCTGATCGCAAACACGATCAGCACGATCATCAGGCCTACGTTCTTTTCAATTATCTCATGCTTTTTCATCGATCAAGTCCTCAGGCGATCTGGGCGGCAGCGTGGGCATCGGCCGGCTTGGCAGACCGAATGGTGCGCCAGCAGTTGTAGCCCATCAGCAGCATGCCGATCAGGAAGAACAGACCACCAATCCAGCGGACGATGAAGCCCGGATGGCTGGCTTCCAGCGCCTCGACGAAGGAATAGGTCAGGGTGCCGTCAATGTTGACTGCGCGCCACATCAAACCTTGAGTGATGCCGTTGACCCACATGGAGACGATGTACAGAACGGTACCGATGGTAGCCAGCCAGAAGTGGGCGTTGATCAGACCGATGCTGTGCATCTCTTCACGACCAAAGGCTTTCGGCAGCATGTGGTACATGGCGCCAATGGAGATCATGGCAACCCAGCCCAGTGCGCCGGCGTGTACGTGACCAATGGTCCAGTCGGTGTAGTGTGACAGTGCGTTCACGGTCTTGATGGCCATCATCGGACCTTCGAAGGTGGACATGCCGTAGAAGGCCAGTGCCACAACCAGGAAGCGCAGGATGGGATCGGTACGCAGTTTGTGCCATGCGCCGGACAGGGTCATCATACCGTTGATCATGCCGCCCCAGCTGGGAGCCAGCAGGATCAGCGACATCACCATACCCAGTGTCTGTGCCCAATCAGGCAGAGCGGTGTAGTGCAGGTGGTGTGGGCCAGCCCAGATGTACAGGCCGATCAGTGCCCAGAAGTGTACGATAGACAGACGATAGGAGTACACCGGGCGGCCAGTCTGCTTGGGTACGAAGTAGTACATCATGCCGAGGAAGCCGGCAGTCAGGAAGAAGCCTACCGCGTTGTGCCCATACCACCACTGGATCATCGCATCGGTCGCCCCGGCATACATGGAATAGGACTTCCACATGGTGACAGGCATCGACATGTTGTTGACGATGTGCAGTACCGCGATGGTGATGATGAACGCGCCGTAGAACCAGTTGGCTACGTAGATGTGCTTCATCTTGCGCTTGGCAATCGTGCCGAAGAACACCAGGGCGTAAGCTACCCAGACAACCGTGATCAGAAGATCGATCGGCCACTCCAGTTCAGCGTATTCCTTGGTGCTGGTGTAACCCAGCGGCAGGGTGATTACCGCAAGCACAATGACCGCCTGCCAGCCCCAGAATACAAATGCGGCGAGGCCATCGGAGATCAATCGAGCCTGAGTGGTGCGTTGAATAACGTAGAAGGACGTCCCCATCAGGGCGCATCCGCCAAAGGCGAAAATGACCGCGTTGGTGTGCAGCGGACGCAAACGTCCGAAGCTGGTCCAAGGTAGGTCAAAGTTAAGAACGGGCCATACTAGCTGGGCGGCAATAAAGACGCCCAGAGCCATACCTATGATACCCCAGATCACCGTCATAACGGCGAACTGACGCACCACCTTGTAATTGTAGGCTGTCGGAGTGGTAGCTGTGCTCATGCGAGAGATTCCCACGGATAGCAAAGGTTAAAGGGGTCAAAGCGGCCGCAGTATGGGAAAAGCCCCCACTGATTGCAATGACGCATGTCAATGTAATGGCCGGCCTGGAATGAGATCAGACGGAATTGCTGCGATCAGAATAAGCACGCGCAGGGCAAATACGTGCCGCGGCTACTCCGCAGGGCCCTCCCCACAGGCCGGATTACCGGTGCATGCAAGGATAAGCTCCGGGGCAATGCGTGTGAAGGATAGGTTCCCCGGCAGTCTGTGACATGATGTCGCACTTGTCCTGGATCAAGGCGATGATAGCTGAGCGCTTATACCGCCATTTTACTGGTTGATCAGTTGGTCAGCGAGGGTAGCCAGAGCGAGATCGACGGAAACAGGATGAGGATGACGGTGGCCAGCAGCAACAAAACCACAAAAGGTCCTATCCCGCGAATGATGTCGAAATAAGGACGCCGGAACACGGCCATGGCGGTAAAAATATCACAGCCAAAAGGCGGTGTGGCGGAGCCGATGGCCGCCTGCAGCGTCACGATGATGCCTACATGCACGGGATCCAGACCGGCGGCGGCCACGGCGGGTTTGAACAGGGGCGTGAGGATCAGAATGACGACGATCGGGTCGACAAACATGCAGCCAATGAAGAAGGAGACGGCGATCAGTGCTAACACCAGCACCGGGCTGTCGCCTATGTCTGCAATGATCGGGTCAAGGATCGCCTGCGGGATGCCCGCGAAGGAAATGGTATAGGTAAAGGCGTTGCCCGCGGCTACCAGAATGAAGACCACGGCGGTTATCAGCCCGGTGGACAGGGCAATATCCCACAATTCAGTGATTTTCACTGAGCGCAGAATGACCACCTCCAGCACCAGCGCATAAAGCACTGCTATGGCGGCCGCTTCGGTGGGGCTGAACAGTCCACCATAAATGCCGCCTACCACCACCAGCGGAAAGCCCAGCGGCAGTGCTGCTTTCTTCAGGGCTTGCCAGCGCCGTTGCCAACCCACCTTCGGTTCGGGCTCAATACCCAGGCGAATGGAGGCGTACCAGCAATACAGCGAGAACAACAACAGCAGTAACAGGCCGGGCATGATTCCGGCAATAAACAGGTCGCCGATGGATGCACCCGACATCACGCCATAGATAATCAGTCCGATACTGGGTGGAATGAGCAGTGCAATGTCGCTGGCATTGATGATCAGTGCCAGGGCGAATTTATCGGGATAGCCTTTTTCCAGCAGCTTCGGACGCATCGGGCCGCCCATTGCCACAACCGTTGCCTGGGTGGATCCGGATACAGCGCCGAACAATGTGCAGCTGGCCGCTGTGGTGATGGGCAAGCCTCCGCGCAAATGACCGATAAAGCTCTGAACCAGATCCAGCAGCCGATTGGCAGTATGACCACGGGTCATAAGATCCGCTGCGAAAATGAACAACGGTACCGCTGCCAGCGCCCAGGTTTGAACGCCACTGATCATCTGGCCGACCAGTAGCCCGACGTTGTCCATTTCCAACACCAGAAACAGCAGCATCAGGCTGGCAGTCAACAAAGGCACCATCAGCGGAAAACCCAATAGCAGCAACACTACGGTGACGATGATAGTCAGTGTCAGCATGCTGCGTCCTGACCTGCGTCGGCGCTCGGCACCTCATCGTAGTCTTCCCGTTCGGTGAATGAGCGATAGATAAGCGGCGATGTCAGATTGCGGGCGACGGCCAGCCAGTATTGAGTACCAGCCAGAACAAATCCTATCGGCGCGATCAGGTAGGGAATCCAGAGTGGGATATCCAGGGCGGACGATGTGCGGCCCACGGCGCGGATGCTGTCAACATAAAGCCACGCCTGCCAGGCAAAAAACCACATCATGGCGCCCGCCGTGAGGCAGATGCACACCAACAGCGCTTTACGCGGCCAGCCGCGCAGTTGGTCGTAGAAGGCGGACATGGCGATATGTCGTGCCCGTCTTACCGCATAGCCCAGCCCTGCGAAGGTGATGATCACCATGCTGAGCTGGGTCAGTTCAACCTGGCCGGTTACGCCGCTGTTGAACAGTTGGCGCAGGAGTACGTGGATGATTAGTAGCCCGCTGAGAAACAGTACGCTACCAGCGAGGATGCATTTTTCCATCTGCTCGATCAGGCGGTCGAGCGTGCGCAGCGATCCCGCGACTATGTGCGTGAGTGATCTGGCCTGCGACGGCGCGGGTTTGGTCATGTGTTCCCTTTTCTACATCGGCAAAGTGCGTATTTATCCTTATGGCACGAAGCAAAATCTGATGCCGCTGTGCTTTTTTTAAAAGTACATCATCTTTTTTTCAATTGCACGGGCCGCAGAATGGACATCTCGTGACCCTATGATATTGTTTTGATAAAAATCAGAACAATACATGAGGAAAGTTCCATGAACTGGCGAAATGGATGGTTGGGTGCTGTGGTGTTGACCTTGGCGGCCTGTGGTGGTGATGACGAACAGCAAAAAGCACAATCCGTTCGGGATGAGCAGCCGGCCACAGGTCAGGTAGAAATATGGCGCTTCGGGCTGGAAGAAATTCAGGGAAGTGTGCAGTACGAGTACGCCAACCGCTTTGCGGAGATCGTCAGCGAGAAGACCGGCGGCCAGGTTGAAGTCCGGTTATTTCCTTACGGCCAACTGGGCGGGCTCACGGATATCTATGATCAGGTGCAGGCCGGTTCGGTGCAGTTGGCCTTTGGTTCCGGCTTTCTCGGCGGTACGGTGCCGGAATCCCAGTTGTTCAGTCTGAATTTTGTGTTGAGCGATGACGAGCTGCGTAATACGCAGATTCTGAACGACGAGCGCTTTCGCAAACATGATGATCTGATCGAGGCTTTCCGTGAGCGCAAGCTGCATCCCCTGGCTATCGTGCCTGAGGGCTGGCAGGTCTGGACCGCCAATAAGCTCCTGCGGACACCCGAGGATTTTGCCGGCGTGGCCATCCGCACCATGGATAATCGACTGCTGAGCGAAACCTATCGCGCCTACGGTGCGAACCCGACCACCATGGAATACGGTGAGTTGTACAGCGGCCTGCAACTCGGACAACTGGATGCCAATATCCAGCCGGTTTTCGCCCATGAAGAGATGGATTTCTATCAGGTACAGGACTACATGATCTTTGCCAACCAGGCGCAGTTTGTCGCTACGGTCATGGCCAACAGTGATTGGTATGACAATCTGTCTGACCAGCATGAACAGATCATTGAAGAGACAGTTGTGGAGCTGGTGCCTTATATTCACGACGTGCAGACTCGCTTGAACGCAGAACGGCTTGAGACGATCACTCAGGAGAGTGACATTGAGATCATCCGGCTCACTGCCGAAGAGCGCGCGGCATTTCGGGAGCGCAGTCTGCCGGTGCGTGACGTCTTCGTGGAGATGGTCGGTGATCGGGGCGAGCGTCTATTGAATGCCTTGCTGGAACAGGTTGAGGAGGGTCTGCCCGCAGAGGCTGCAGAGCCGGTGCCGCAAACCGAAACCAATGAGGCCATTGAGCCAGGCAGTACGCCGGTGCCTTCCGAGGAAGACCACGCTGAGAATGCCAGCGATGATGCGGCGGAATCAGTGACTCCTTGAAGCGATCGTTTCAGAGCGGAGAAAACAAGGTGGACAGCAGGTGACGGTCGATTTTCTGGAAACACCGCCCGCGGGATCAACGCGGGCAACCCTGCTGTTGGCGCATGGCGCCGGGGCGCCAATGGACAGTGACTTCATGAACCTGCTGTGCCGCAGCCTGAGCGAGTGGAATATCAGGGTATTGCGGTTCGAGTTTCCTTATATGGCTGCCCGGCGCGAGGGTGGCGGCAAGAGACCACCGAATCCCATGGGCGTCCTGTTGGATAGCTTTCGCGCACACCACGCTGCATTGTCCGGGCCGCTGTTTATCGGCGGCAAGTCCATGGGTGGGCGTGTCGCCAGTCTGCTGGCCAATGAACTGATGCCGGCCGGCGTCATCTGTTTTGGTTATCCCTTCCACCCGCCCGGCAAACCGGAGCGTACCCGTACCGACCATCTGGGAGCGCTGAAGGTGCCCATGCTGGTGGTGCAGGGCACCCGCGACCCGTTCGGCAAGCCGGAAGAAGTAACCGGATATGATCTGGCGGAACAGATCGAGCTGTGCTGGCTGCACACCGGCGATCATGATTTCAAGCCGCTGAAGAGCAGCGGGCTATCCCAGCGGCAGTTGATCGAGCAGGCTGCCGAGGCAGCCTGCTCGTTCATTGAGAATGTCGAGCCTCAGTTTTGCTGAAGCAGAGCATGGGGCAATAGTCCTGCGCTCAGCGTGCCCCAGCGTCGTCCGTTGACGAACAAGGGTACGAACTGCACGAAGATGACCGTATCGGTACCGGGCAATATGAAGGTGCCCAGACTCACGAATTCACACTTGTTCAGGTTCTCCAGCTCGATTTTGCTGGGCACCACGAAGCGCTTGAAATTGCTTTTCACCGCATCCACCTTCGGATCGCCGGTCGGTGGTTGCGAGATGGCGCTGCGGCCGATCGGCATATAACCATGGTCATCCACGACCGATATATAAATGATGCCGTCCTTGCCCTGCTTATCCCACGTATCCAGCAGTGGCTGGATGTGTGGGACGCAGGCATCCGCCCAGCTGACGTCGTGCTTGGGAGGATTGGTTCCCGGGATGGGCGTGTACTTGCGGTCGAAAATGTCGACACCGCTGGCCGCCAGCGCGGTCAGTTCGCGCTCTACTTCAGCGCGGTGCTCCATCAACAGCTCGGTCACGCTTTCCAGCCTGCCGTTACCCAGCCGGAACAGGCTCAGAGTCTGCAGCACCAGGTTGCTGTCGTCTCGCTGACGATCAGCCAACACAAAATTCTGCTCCATGTTTGCGCTGATGCTGCGACTGCTTTCGCGGATGGCGTTACTGTGCTGGTGAGTCTCCCGGTTGCCTACGGCCAGCTCTTCCAGTGCACTGCTGACCATCAGCAGGTCATCGTTGCTGTGCTGGAAGTCCTCGACCATCTGGCCGAACTGATCCGCAGCGCCCCGCACTGATTGGCCGGCGTCCTCGGATTGTTGCTGCATCTGACGTGATTGTTGCTCTGCACCGGTCATGGCGCCGAGCATCTGCTCCATCAGTTCGCCAATCTGGTCGGCCGCCGCGCCAACCTGGATCGACAGGCTGCGCACTTCGTCGGCGACCACAGCAAAGCCACGTCCCTGCTCACCGGCTCGCGCAGCCTCAATAGCAGCATTCAGCGCCAACATGTTGGTCTGCGCTGAAAAGTTCTGCACCGTGCTGAGAATCTTGCGGATCTGCCCTGAAGTGGCGTCCAGCGCTTCAATATTGCTCTGGAAGCTGTTCATCACGTTACTGATCTGCTGCATGTGGTCACATGCCTCAGTCAGTTGGATCTGCGAGGCTCTGGCTGCGTCCAGATTGCGTGAGGTCATTCCCGAGATGTTGTTGGTTCGCTCACTGATATCCTGTAAAGCGCTGCTGGTTTGCTCACTGGCCTGGAAAATCAGCTCGGAAAGATCCTGTTGGGCTTTGGCTTCGCGTTCGGTTCGTTCGGCGAGCATACGGGTCTTGGCCGAATCCATGGCAATGCGCAGGTTCTGCTGCTGCAAGCCGAGCAGCATGCGTCGCAGGCGATCACTGAACGCGGTAAGGGTTGGGTCGTCCCCTTCCTGCTCGGTGATGGGTGACAGGTCGACCTGGATGGAATCCGCTTCGCTGAAGCGTCGCAGTAAAGGGCTGCCCTGTGTCTGTTGTCGGGTCAGTTGCCACAACAGAAATAGCGATACTGCGCTCAATCCAGCAGACAGCAGATGTTGCCAGCCGCTGCCGTACCACAGGAGCAGGCCGCCCAGCGCCAAGATGGCCAGGGCGAGTAGCACGGTAATGCTCAGCCCTGCCTCTTCTTTCAACGGAGCGTTGTCAGGGCGGGCCGTAAGTGAATCCTGCATGGTTGCCTCGCTAGTCTTTCCGTGAGAGCTATTCATGGTTGTTCCCAGCGTAAATCCGCTACGCCTTGAAAGCATATCGGCATCGCCCGGCCAGGCTGAAGGGCTCAAGGGTATTTTTTATTCGCTTGGCCCTGCAACCGTCTGTGCTTATCAGTCATGGGGTTGTACGTGGTCAATTGGCGTCTCAGGCAGTAGCATGGTGGGGTTTTTCGCTTCCCTGGATTTGAAACCATGACCTCGATCGATCGCTCTGCCGTAGAACAGGCCCTGACCCGTTATCAGGATCCTTACCTCAATACCGACCTGCTCAGCGCTGGCTGCCTGCAATCGTTACAGATCAAGGATGGTCGCGTGAGCGTTGAGTTGCTGCTTGGTTATGCGGCAGACAATATAGTGAAAGGCATTGAGCAGATGTTGACGGTGGCTGTGGAGGATGTGCCTGGCGTCGAGACGGCCAAGGTGAAGGTCGGCTGGGCAGTGCAGGCTGCGCCGACGCAGGGCTCCATTCCGGGGCTGGCCAATGTGAAGAACATTATTGCCGTAGCCTCAGGCAAGGGTGGGGTGGGTAAATCCACTACCTCCGTCAATCTGGCGCTGGCGCTGGCCGGAGAAGGGGCTCGTGTTGGTATCCTGGATGCGGATATCTATGGCCCCAGTATGGGGTTGATGCTCGGTCTGCCGTCTGGAACCCGGCCGCAAGTGCGCGAGCAGAAGTGGTTCGTGCCACCGCAGGCGCATGGAATCCAGGTGATGACCATGGCGTTTCTCGCCGATGACAATACGCCGATGGCCTGGCGCGGGCCGATGGTATCCGGCGCATTGTTGCAGCTGCTGACCCAGACAGCCTGGGATGATCTGGACTATCTGATCGTGGATATGCCACCGGGTACAGGTGATATTCAGCTGACATTGGCTCAGAAAGTGCCGGTAACTGGCTCGGTAATAGTGACCACACCGCAGGATATCGCGCTGCTGGATGCGCGCAAGGGCATCGAGATGTTTCGCAAGGTCAACATTCCGGTACTGGGCGTTGTGGAGAACATGGCGGTGCATATCTGCTCCAACTGCGGCCATGCCGAGCACCTGTTTGGCGAAGGCGGTGGCGTACGGCTGGCCGAAGAGTATGGAGTGGAACTGCTGGGTTCCATGCCATTGTCGATGATGATCCGGGAGCAGGCAGATGGAGGTACGCCTACTGTCGTTGCTGAGCCGGAATGTCAGATCAGTCTGTTGTATCAGGACATGGCGCGCAACGTTGCGGCCCGTATTGCGGCGCGGGCTTCGCAATCCAGCATGCCGGAGATCAGTATCAGCGACGATTGATTGCCGGTGATCCGCGTCGCAAATCGTTACCGCGACTGGCGGGCCTGCCGGAGGCTTCAGTGTGGCGTGAATAACCGGTAATATGCAGCCCTCTTTTTCAACGCTTGGATCAGGACTCACCCCATGACTATCAAATCGGATCGCTGGATACGTCAGATGTCGCAGGAACACGGCATGATCGAACCCTTTGTCGAGCGCCAGGTGCGTGGTGAGGAAGGCGAGCGGGTGATTTCCTACGGCGTATCCAGTTACGGCTACGATGTGCGCTGCGCTGATGAATTCAAGGTGTTTACCAATATCCACTCCGCGACTGTGGATCCCAAGCATTTTGATGAAAAAAGTTTCGTCGATGTGAAAAGCGATGTCTGTATTATCCCGCCGAACTCCTTCGCGCTGGCTCGCACGGTCGAGTATTTCCGCATTCCGCGTAATGTACTGACCATCTGCCTGGGCAAGAGCACCTATGCCCGCTGCGGTATCATCGTCAACGTGACGCCGCTGGAGCCGGAATGGGAAGGGCACGTTACGCTTGAGTTTTCCAATACCACAACCCTGCCGGCCAAGATTTATGCCAATGAAGGTGTGGCGCAGATGCTGTTCTTTGAATCCGATGAACAGTGCGAAGTGTCATACAGGGATCGTGGCGGTAAATATCAGGGCCAGCGCGGCGTCACGCTACCCCGAGCCTGAGATGAAGAACAGCCCTCGCATTGCGAGGGCTGTTTTGCTTTAGAAGGATTTTGATGCCGAGAAGGTAAAGTTGGCATCGCAGGAATCACTGCTTTGATAGGGGCAGTCGTCACCCAGATCGGTATCGCTGTACATCAGAGCCAGATCCAGTCCCAGCACCGTTTTGCTCAGCGTGACGCCCCAATCATTGTAGCGCTCGTCACCACTTGCACCGTCCAGCGGATCCTTGGTGTCAGTGCTGCCGTAGTGCAAGCCCAGTCCAAGCCCGTACGGTAGGTCAAAGCCGTAACCCACATAGCTGTACAGTGCAACCTGCGGGTCATAGGTGTACTTCAATCCGACAGTCAGGCCATGGTAGGAAAGGCTGGCCAGCAACTCTTCAGCGGTAATATCGCTGTTCTTCGGAAAGGTATAGGTAGCCCACTGCAGGTCATAGCTCAAGGCGTCGGTGAGTTCGGAACTGAAGCCTGCGAAGTAGTCGATTTCGACACTGGCGCCACCGAAATCTCCGGCATCGACATTGGACGCCCAGGCACCTATATAAAGCCCACTCTCATGAGCCAGATCCAGACCGCCCTGAATCGCACCGGCTCCGTCGGTTTGCGATTGGCCGCGCCAGATGTAATCGGTTGCAAGGGTGACATTCATGCTGGCATCTACCGCGCCGAGCGGGGTATCGAAGGTTTCGGCCTGGGATGGGCCGCAGAAAGCCAGGCAACAGGTAAAAGAGCAGGCGAGACGTGTATACATGGTAAGACTCCATTCAATTGGCCGATTAGGCATGAAGTCTTATGCAAGGAGCTTGCCAATTTAATAAATCTTTATATAACAATGGGTTGCAATTTGTCCGCGAGAGAATCGATGTGTCATGCCTCATGCCGGTGCGCATGGGAATGCTGTGCTGGAAGCGCAGCACTATTTTGATGCAAGTCATAGGCACCTGATCGTTTAACGGCTATGCTCTGAGTGAAGTGATCACAAAAAAGGGAGTAGCTATGCACAATGTATTGGTTCCATTCGACGGATCTGCGTCAGCCAAACGCGCAGTGCAGTATTTGGTCGACTTCGCCAAGGTATATCCACACATTCAGGTTCATGTGTTGAACGTACAGCGCGAACCCAATCTGTACGGCAACTATGTGCCAGCGAGCATGCTCGACGATCTGCGCAAGGGTGCCATTACCCATGCGAAAGAGGTCAATACCGAAGCGTCACAAATGCTGGAAGCGGCTTCCATCAGTCACGAAGTGCATGAAGTCGTAGGCGACGTGGTAACCGAAGTGGTTGCAGCGGTCAAACGGCTGGGCTGTAACACTGTTGTCATGGGCACTCGCGGTATGGGCAGCCTGGGTAACCTGGTAATGGGTTCTGTGGCTACCCGCGTTATCCATGATGTGCCGGTACCTGTGTTGCTGGTCAAGTAAACTGCAACGTTTAACGTCTCACTTGGTCAAAATCAGGGTAGCCACACAAACGAGGCGTTAATCATGAGCAGCACCAAAGACAAGGTAAAAGGCAAAGCCAACGAGGTTGTGGGCCGGGTGAAGCAGGCCAGTGATAAGCCGGGTACCCGTGCTGAAGGGGGTATGCAGGAGCGTAAGGGCGAAGCCCAGCAGCTCAAAGGCAAAGTCAAGGACAACCTCAAGGATCGGATCGACAAGGCCTGATCCTGTCTCAGCGCTTTAACCTGATGAAAGGCCGGCCATTTGCCGGCCTTTTGTTTGTCGATGATACAATCTGCGGATACATCCGGCGGTAACCCAAGGGTAACGGAATGCACGCAGAGAAAGAACGCATAGTCATTGTTGAAGATGATGCCAAACTGGCTGGATTGATCGGTGAGTTTTTGCAGTCGCAGGGGCTGGCCATCGAGTTGGTTGACGATGGAAGCAAGGCCGTAGAGCTGATCCTGGCCAATCCCCCCGCGCTTGTTGTGCTCGACCTGATGCTGCCTGGGGAGGATGGTTTATCGGTTTGTCGCAAGCTTCGGGAGAAGGGTTTTGCCCGTCCCATTCTGATGCTCACCGCTCGCAGCGATGACCAGGATCATATCAAGGGCCTGGAGCTGGGGGCTGACGACTTCGTCAACAAGCCTGTGCGGCCGCAGGTGCTGCTGGCGCGTATCCGTGCCCTATTGCGCAGAATTGAGGCTGAGCTTCCCGAGCGTTCGCTCACCCGCCTGTCTTTCGGTGCTCTTGTGATAGATCAAACGCGTCGTGAGGCCTGGTTGAATAATCAACTGATTGACCTGACCGGTGCCGAGTTTGATCTGCTTTGGTTGTTGGCCAGTAACGCCGGACGCATTCTCAGCCGCGAGGAAACCTTCGTTGCGCTGCGGGGTATTGAGTATGACGGCCAGGACCGCTCGATCGATGTGCGCATATCACGTATCCGCCCGAAAATTGGAGATGACCCGGATATGCCCCGGCTGATCAAGACGGTTCGCAGCAAAGGCTATCTCTTCGTGGCGCCGGAAACGGATACCCCGTGAACCCGATTTTCCTCCGCATCTACGGCGGCATGCTGCTGGTGCTGGTGGCCGTGCTGCTACTGGCCCTGCTGGGCATTCAGCAGATCAACGGGATTCGCGCTGAGGACTACCGGGAGCGCATGGCCAGCGGTACCTTCCGGCTGATGGCAGATAACCTGGAGCCCATGGATTCATCCGAGCGTCGACAGATCATGAACGTCTGGCAGCGGCTGCTGGGCGTGCCGCTGGAGCTGCACGAACTATCCGAGCTTTCGTTGGATTCCTCCAGTTGGTCCAAGCTGCTGCAAGGACGGGTGTTGGTGCGCCCGAACAGCAATAATGAAGTGCGGGTCATGGCGCTGATCGACCATCAGCCCAGGGAAGTGGTGTTGGTGGCAGATATTCAGCAGGTCTCCGAGCAACTGGGTCGCGCTACGCTGTTTCTGATTGCCGATGAATTGGTACGTCAACCCGAATCCAATATGCCGTCCCGTTTGCAGCAGCTGCGCAGGGAAAAGGGCTTCGGGTACCCGTTGCAATTGACCCGGGTGAGGGAGTCCGGATTGGATCCGGATCAACTGCGCCGGCTCGATGAAATTGATACGGTCATGGCACTCGGGCCTGACGGTGATTCGATCCTGTTGTACCTGAAAATTCCCGGTACACAGTGGATACTGCAATTGGGGCCGCTCTATCAGATGAGTCTGTATCCGCCGCAGCTGTTGTTGATTATGGGACTACTGGCGCTGATGCTGATTGGCTTGTTTATCTACCTGCTGGTGCGCCAGTTGGAGCAGCGTTTGATGGCGCTTGAAACGGCCGCGACGAATATCATTAACGGCAATCTGGATTACCGCGTGGAGATGGATAGCCCTGATTCGGTGGGCCGTCTGGCGCGTGCTTTCAACGAAATGACCGGGCATGTGCAACGGCTCATGCGTATCCAGCGTGAAACGCTGGGTGCCGTCTCCCACGAGCTGCGCACACCAGTCGCACGCTTGCGCTTTGGTCTGGAAATGCTGGAAACGGCAGAGGACGCTGAGGATCGCCAACGTTTCATCAGCGGCATGGATGGTGATCTGAGCGAACTGGACAGCCTGGTCGATGAAATCCTGACTTACGCACGACTCGAGCAGGGCGCGCCGGCTATTACCATGAAGGGTACCAATGTGCCGCGGATGGTGGAACAGGTAATCAATGAGTTGGCGCCACTGAACGCTGCTCTCGAGTTGAATCATGTTGATAATTCCTGGGGTCTGGGACGGCACATTGATGCTGAACCCCGTTACCTACAACGCGCGATTACCAATCTGATCAGTAACGCCATGCGCCATGCGAATACTCAGGTACGCATCACCACGCGTATTCAACATGGAATGTGTCGGATATCGGTCGAGGATGACGGCGCGGGTATTCCCGAGGCCTACCGGGAAAAGGTATTCAGTCCCTTCATGCGCATGGATATGAGTCGCACACGGGCTTCAGGTGGCTATGGTCTGGGGCTGTCGATTGTGCGCAGGGTGATGTTCTGGCACGGAGGCAGGGCGCGGGTGGAGGCATCACAGGCCCTCGGTGGAGCCTGCTTTGTCATAGAATGGCCGTTGCGTCGGCGTTAGCTGGCGCAGATCAGCGCGTGTGGCCGTTGACCAACAGGCGGAACGCCTGAGCCGCATGTTCCGGCTCTGGGGTGCGGCCGCAGATCAGGTCGCAATAGATGGCGCCCTCGCCGATACGAATAATGTAATAAGCCAGACTGCTGGCGTCCATTTCCGGATGGATGCGTCCGGCTTTGATTTCCTCTTCGAACAATGCCTGCCACTCGTCGATCAAGCGCTGCTGCAGACCAGAAACATTCGAGGTCAATAATTGCAGGCCCCATTGTGGTTCCGCTGCGAGAAAATCGTGCATGGGCTGGGCGTTGATCAGCGCCACATTCACATCGTTGTAAATCTGGCCAAGAAAGTTGATGCCTCGCTTGGGATGGTCAGCTTTGGCCTTTTCGATTGCCTGGTCATAGATGCCCTTGTACAGCGACCAGAGAATCTCGCCCATCAACAGATCCTTGTTACCCACCCAGCGCATCAGGGTGGCACGGCCAATGCCCAACTCTTCAGCAAGCAGAGACAGATTCAGCCGACGACCTTCGAGCCACCAGCGGCGAGCCATACGAAACGCGGAAAGGGGAGTAGCCCGCTCATCGGCCTGACGTTGGGATAGGGCCATGGATAGAGGGGTGGGTTGCATGCTCATCAGTTTAAACACCTTTTTTTGTATTCATTGCGGAACATGGTAGCGAAATGATACCTGGGTTAAAAGTGTCCCGTGCATGAAGGGAATAATTCTGACTGAATGGTCAGCAAGGCAGTTTAATCAGCGAGGCAAGAGAGAAGATAGCCTGACGGCTGGTAGGCAGGAGCGTGAACATGACGAAAAAGGCCGGCAATCTTGCGATAGCCGGCCTCTGATCTTGCCGCTTGGTACTTAGTTGATACCTTTGCGCTGCACATCCCAGTTGCGGTCAGTACAGAGACCACAACGGCTGCCGTAGAAAGTACTTTCGGCGTTCTGGTCATTCATCAGGTGGTAACGCATCCAGGCGGTGGATGGGCCGCGATAATTGCCACCGTTACCCACCGGCTCAAAATGCCCAACACTGCGGCGTTCACCCCAGAAGACCGGCACGTTGGCGCGGTTGAATACAGGCTGGGCGTTCAGACGTGGTGAGGCAATGGTGTCGTTGCCACCGGTCATCAGGAACATGGGGCCGTTCTGATTGCTCTGCGAGGAGCTGCGGTGACCAAGACCGATGGTGTAGGGCTGGAAAGGAGCTGTCGCGCTGATGCGGCTGTCCTGCCCCGCCATGATGCTCCCACCACCACCCTGGGAGTGACCGGCTGTAGCTACACGGTTCACGTCCAGTTTGCCGGCAAAGGTGCCGCTGCTGCGACCGTTCTCAGTGATCAGGTAGTTCAGGCAGGAGATCATCTCTTCGCCGCTACCGGCATTGGAGGTGCGTGCTGCGGCAACCACAAAGCCATGGCTGGCCCAATGTTCCAGCAGGCTGCTGTAGGTGCTTGGGGAGCTGCCGGTGCCGTTACCCCAGAGGATGATCGGATGGCGCAGACCGTTGTCGCCGAGGGTGCGTGGACGATAAACGGTACAAGTGGTGTTCACGTTGCTGTTGGTGACCGAGAAGGGGCCACTGGAAGCAAAGTTGGAAACAGGAGGGAAGCCCGTACCTGGGCCAGGACCTGGATCTGGATCCGGCGTACCCGGGTTGGTAGCCATGGCGCCAGCGGATAAGAACATGCCCAGCGCGAAGCTGGTCAGTTTGAATACAGGTGCTTTCATCTGTGGGTTTCTCTTGTTGTTGGTTTTATAGGGATGGTCGCGGGCAGCGCACACTGCTAAAACGCCCGGATCGATACAGATCCTGTCTCTAAATCTCAAGGGAGGCACTCGCCTATAAGGGTGGAGATTGAGACAAAGCCAAGAGGGTCGCATTTAACAGGCAAACGTATCATCTGCTGTCAGAATGCCATAGCGAGACGCTTTGACGCGTCTGGGAAGCCGGTGCCGATCCTTTGCGCTGTCCCGATTATGCCTGCACCCGGGCACTCACCCCTTCGAGGGTGGCGAAGGAAATATCTTTCGCAGTCAGCAAAAAATCCTGCATATAAGGCATCTCAAGCATATCTTCACGAACCGCTGCATACAGGGTGCCGAATAATCCGTCGCGTCCCAGTCGCCTGGCGTTGACATAACCCCGCTGCAGATATTCGGTGATTGCCCAGTTCGGCAAACAACATACGCCGCGGCCGGAGGCGACCAGTTGCATCATCATGATGGTCAGCTCGGCGTTGCGTATGCCGATCGGTTCCACCCCGGCTGGCCCAAGAAACCGGCTGAAGATATCCAGACGATCGCGCTCTACCGGATAGCAGATCAGGGTCTCGCTGGCCAGGTCACCGGGCTCGATAAAGCTGCGGCTACCCAGTGGATGCTGGTTGCTGATGGCCAGGACAGCTTCATACGTGAACAGTGGTACATAACTGAGGCCGGCAATTTCCTGAGGGTCGGAGGTGATCACCAGATCAAGTTCCCCGCGCGCCAATGCCGGGAGCGGGGCGAAGAAATGACCTGAAGCGAAATCCACCTCCACTTCAGGCCAGACATTGCGGAACTGGTCAATCGTCGGCATCAGCCACTGGAAGCAACTGTGGCATTCAATTGCCATATGCAGCCGCCCAGCCTGGCCGCCAGCCAGCCGCTGGAGATCGCGCTCGGCCTGACGCACCTGTGGCAGCAGATTATCGGCCAGCCGCAACAGACGTAGTCCGGCGCTGGTGAACTGCACCGGGCGGGTCTTGCGCAGGAATAGCGAGGTACCGAGGCGCTGTTCCAGATCCTTGAGTTGGTGTGACAGGGCTGACTGGGTCAGATGCAAACGCTCGGATGCTTCTACCAGACTATTGGCCTCACGCAGGGTGACGAGGGTTCGCAGGTGTCGAAGTTCGAGCATGGCAGTCGCCTACAGATGAATAATATCGAAGTTTATCACGCTCTCTGATGAAGATACTTCAGTTCGCGCCAATGACTTAACTGTCTCGCTGGTGTCAGCCAGGCTGCGGCGTTAGAGTAGCGCCCTTATCAGCGCAGGGGTTTCTCATGCAGGAGTTGTTATTGCACTGCCGTCCGGGATTTGAGAGTGAGGCGGCCGCAGAAATACAGACACTGGCAGCCGAGCGTGGCATCGACGGCTATGTGGTTACCCGTGACGGCACAGCCGTGGTGCGGTTTGTTTGCCCGGTGCCCGGGGATGCCGAGCGGCTGATGGGGAAACTGGACTTCCGTAAGCTGATTTTTGCCCGCCAGTGGGCGCTGGGTAGCTGGCTGGATGTGCCCGCCGAGGATCGTATAACGCCGATCATTACTGCCTGTGCCAGTGGGCCCATCGCGTCCTGCATGTGGCTGGAGACGGCAGATACCAATGACGGTAAGGCCATGGCTGCGTTGACCAAGAAACTGGATCGGCCGCTGCATGCTGCGTTGAGTAAAACCCGCTTTATACGCCCGAAGATGACCGATGCGCCGCGTCTGCATGTGTTCTTTGAGAGTGGGCAGAGAGTGTTCGTCGGTTGGTCTTGGGCAGACAATGCTGCTGCCTGGCCGATGGGCATTCCGCGGTTGAAATTTCCCCGGGAGGCGCCCAGCCGCTCAACCCTGAAACTGGAGGAAGCCTGGCACCATTTCATTCCGCGCGATGAGTGGGACAGTCGCCTGGCACCGGGTATGACCGCAGTGGATCTGGGAGCTGCGCCCGGAGGCTGGACCTGGCAGTTGGTCAATCGCCATATGAAGGTGATCGCGGTGGATAACGGGCCAATGGCCAAAAGCCTGATGGACAGCGGCCAGGTCGAACATGTACAGGCGGATGGTTATCTGTTCAAACCGGCCCGGCCAGTGCAGTGGATGGTCTGCGATATCGTCGACAAGCCCGCCCGCAGTAGTGCGCTGCTGGCACGCTGGTTGACCCGTGGCTGGTGTCGGGAAGCGATCATCAACTTCAAATTACCGATGAAGCAGCGCTACCGCGAAGTCATGCAGTGTCTGGAGCACGTCGAGGACGCGCTTGATGCTGCAGATATTCGTGCCACTATCGCCTGTAAACAGCTTTATACCGACCGTGAAGAAGTCACTTGCCATGTGCGGGTGCTGCATTCTGGTAGCTATAAGGTGCAATAATGGTCTGCCGGTGTCGATGGGCACCGGCAGACCATTCTGTTGATATTCACTGTTCCGCAATACAGGAATCACTTAGCCATGACCCATGCTGTACCTTCACCTGATGCCCAACTGGACGCCCGCGGATTGTTTTGCCCGGAGCCGGTAATGATGCTGCATAATGCAGTGCGGGATCTGGAAGAAGGGCAGTGTCTACTGGTGTTGGCTACGGATCCCTCTACCCAGCGTGATATTCCGCGCTTCTGCAGCTTTCTGGGCCATCAACTGCTGGATCAGCAGGTGATGGACGGTGAGTTTCACTACCTGATCCGCAAGGCCGGCTGATCACCGCGTCAGATGGCTGCTATCCAGGGGGAACTGGCGTTTGCGCCGTCCACCGACGATGGCCAGGCGGATCGACAGGAACGACGCCGCGGCGGTCAGCCCGATAATCAGCCCTTTCCAGAACCCCGCTGGCCCCTGGGCTGGACCAAACACATCTGTCAGGCCTAATAGATACCCACTGGGCAAACCGATCAGCCAATAGGCGATCATGGTCAGCAGCATGGGTGCGCGGGTATCCTGATAGCCACGCAGCGCGCCGGCGCAAGCGACCTGCAACGAGTCGGAAAACTGATACAGCGCGGCGTAGAACAGCAGGCTGGTGGACAGGGCCAGCACCTGCGGGTGGTTGGTGTAGATGTAGGGTAGCCAATCGGCCAGGAGGTAAATGAGGGTGGCGGATACGCAGGCGCAGAACAATGACACGGCCATCCCGACCTTGGCTGCAAACAGGCCGGCCCTGGCGCCGAGCATGCCGAGGTTATGCCCCACGCGCACGGTAATTGCCAGGCCGAGACTGAAGGGCACCATGAATACAATCGAGGTGAGGTTCAGTGCCACCTGATGACTGGCCACCACCACGGCGCCCAGACTACCTATCAACAGGGCGATCAGGGCGAACATGCTGGTTTCAGAAAACAGGGAAATACCGATCGGCAGACCCAGTCCCAGCAATCCTTTCTGAATTGACCAGCGCGGCCATTCGAAACGCTCGAATAATCGGCAGGCTGCATACACTCTGGAGCGCTTCAGATAGATCACCATGCAACCGAGCATGAACCACATGACGATGGTGGTAGCGACACCGCAGCCGACACCGCCCAGCTCAGGAAAGCCCAGCTTGCCGTAAACCAGTACATAGTTGGCGGGCACGTTGAGCGCCAAACCGAGCATGCCGATGACCATGCTCGGTTTGGTGCGCGACAGCCCGTCGGTCAAACCACGTAGCGCCTGGTACATGCCAATCGCCGGAAAACCCAGTGCTACCGCGCGAATGTAACCAATCGTTTTGGGCATCAGTTCCGGGTCAATCTTTGCCCAATGCAAGGCCGGCTCAGCCGCGCATAATGCCAGGCCGGTCACGCTGCCTAGGCACAGGCCCAGCCATAACCCCTGACGCACCAGCGGGCCGGTATCCTCCGGGCGACCGGCACCCCCGCTGGCAGCCACCTTGGAGGTGATGATCATCAACACGCCAATGAGGAACAGAAAAGCAGGCACCCAGAAGGAGTTGCCCAGCGCCACCGCCGCCAGATCCACAGCACTGACCCGACCGGCCATGGCGGTATCTACAAAGCCGAGCAAGGTATGCGACAGTTGTGCGGCGAGGATCGGCAGGGCGAGCCAGATCAGCGCCCGCAATTCTGTTACACTGCGGCGCCACCGGGTGGGGGTTTCACTGGTAGTCATTGGATTACGTGTGGGAAAAAAGCGCCCCATCCTATCAATTTGCTGATAATTGTTCACCTGCCATGAAGCACGATAGCCAGGATCTGATCCGTCTGTTCGAACGTTGTTTCGCTACGTCCCATAATACCTGCCTGGTGGGCGGCGCAGCAGAGCCCATCTATCTGCCCGCAGATGCCCAGCAGCCGATGCACCGCATCATTTTCACCCTTGATTACTACCGCAGTGCCCTGCATGAAATTGCTCACTGGTGCGTTGCAGGCGCAAGCCGTCGGGAACAGATCGACTTCGGCTATTGGTATGCGCCGGACGGGCGCAGCGCCGAGCAACAGGACGCATTCGAGCAGGTTGAAGTCAAACCCCAGGCGTTGGAGTGGCTTTTTTGCGAGGCGGCGGGACACGCATTCCGGGTCAGCTTGGATAACCTCAGTGGTGAAGCAACCGATCCTTTGCCCTTCAAGCAGCGGGTAGTTGCTCAGGTGCAGGAATACCTGCGCAGCGGTATTCCGCAGCGGCCGGCTCGCTTTATCGACGCGCTGTTGGCGCAATATCGGCCGGCGCATCGGCTGCAAGCCGACGCGTTTACCCTGGAGCGCCTCTAGCGCACCAGTAGTAACGAGGTGGACAGATGCCCCTCGTGCTTCAACAATGACCTGAACGCTGCCCTGGGGACTGCCATGCATATTGTCGCTGACGAAAATATACCGCTGCTGAACGAATTTCTTGGTGATATCGGTCGTTTGACTCGATTGCCGGGGCGATTGATCGACCATACCTCACTGGCTGATGCAGATATATTGCTGGTGCGCTCGGTAACCCGAGTCAGTGCTGAGATGCTCGCGGGTACGCCGGTGCGCTTTGTGGGTACCTGCACCATAGGCACGGATCACCTCGATCTGTCGGGCTTGGCCGCGGCGGGTATTGAAGTGGCCAGTGCCCCCGGTTGCAATGCCCGCGGTGTGGTGGAGTATGTGCTGAGTTGCCTGTTGGCCTTCGCCGAACGCGCCGCCAGCACCTGGCAGGACAAAGTGGTCGGTATTGTCGGGGTGGGTGAAGTTGGCGGCCGGTTGGCGACCACTTTGCAGGCGCTGGGAGTAGCTACGCTGTTGTGCGATCCGCTGCGAGCGGAGCAGGGCGAGCAGGGTTTTGTCAGCCTGGATGAGTTGATTGCCGGCAGTGATGTCATCAGTTGTCACGTCCCCCTGATCAGACAGGGCGATCATGCCACCCATCATCTGTTCAACGAGGCGCGCCTGCGGGCTTTACGTGCTGGAGCCTGGTTGATCAATAGCAGCCGTGGATCGGTAATCGACAACATCGCATTACTGCAGATACTGGCGCAACGTCCTGATCTGCTGGTCGCGCTGGATGTATGGGAGACGGAGCCATTGGTTGATCCGGCGCTGGCTGCGCGCTGCGCGTTGGCTACCCCGCATATCGCCGGTTATAGTCTGGACGGCAAACTGCGTGGCACAGCACAGATCTACCAGGCGCTGTGTCGCTTCTTGCAGCAACCGGTGAGCCGCGCGCTGGAGCAGCTGGCACCGCGCAGTGGCGCTGGCGACTGGCTGGTTGAGGCGGGTGCACCGCCGGACTGGGTGCTCGCAAGAGCGCTACGGCTGGTCTATGACGTACGTGATGATGACGCCCGGCTGCGTGCGATGCTGCGAAATGCGACATCGGATCAGACCCGTCGCGAAGGCTTTGATCGGTTGCGCAAGGCATACCCATTGCGGCGTGAATGTAATCTGTTGCGGATCAGCACTGCCGCGTCCGAGCCGCAGACGGCTCGGAGATTGTTGGCAGCAGGATTTGAACCAGGAATTCTCTAGGAGATAACGTCAGGGCGAAGGTCGCCGCCCTTTACACCGTGGCTAGCCTGCTCTGAGCGAGCGGGGGGCTACCCATTGCCGCTCCAATTCATGGCAGGCCTGCTGGATCATGCGCTCGGTGATAGCAATCTCACGACCCTGCTCATCAACCAGATATCCCCGCGCCTGCAGAGACGGGCGAGGCAGGTTATCGGTCAGTGAACGTTGTTTCTGCTGTACCTGTCGATTCATGACTTTCTCCAAATCAGCTCTCATCGGGTAAATGCCGGCAACTCTGCGATGCCTGAGCACGTAGAAAAGCATAGACAAGGGTTGTGACTACAGGATGACAGGATATATCCCAAGCGGTGGCCAGCTTTTCATACCAGCAAAAAGAAACCCCCGCAGCGCGGGGGTTGGAGAGGGGGAGCTGATCAGCGGTGGTTGCCGGCACGCAAGGCGGCGATACGCTGTTCGAGTGGCGGGTGGGTCATCAGCAAGCCAGCCAGGCCGTTCTTCAGGTTGCCGTTGATGCCGAAAGCGGTCATTTCGCCGGGCATCTCCACGGGTATGCCCTGTTCGGCGCGCAAGCGCTCCAGGGCGGCAATCATATTGCCGCTGCCGGTGAGCTGAGCTGCGGCGGCATCGGCACGGAATTCCCGCTGGCGCGAGAACCACATGACAATGATGCTGGCCAGAATACCCAGCACCAGTTCGGCAAAGATGGTCGCGATAAAGTAGCCAATGCCCGGGCCATCGCTTTCGTTCTTGAATACCGCACGGTCGACAAAGTTACCGATAATACGGGCAAAGAACATCACGAAGGTGTTGACCACACCCTGGATCAGCGTCAGCGTGACCATATCGCCGTTCGCTACGTGACCAATCTCGTGGGCCATTACCGCGCGAATCTCGTTGGGACTGAAGCGTTGCAACATGCCCTCGGAGACCGCAACCAGCGAGGCGTTCTTGTTCCAGCCGGTAGCAAACGCGTTGGAAGCCCGCGACGGGAAAATGCCCACCTCCGGCATGCCAATATTGGCGTCCCGAGCCAGCTCGGCCACGGTATCGACCAGCCACTGTTCCTGGCGGGTCTGTGGCTGAGTGATGACGCGGGTATCGGTGCCGCGCTTGGCCATCCATTTGGACAGAAACAAGGACACGAAGGAGCCGGCAAAACCGATCACGGCGCAGAAGATCAGCAGCGCCTGCAGGTTCATCCCGCCCTGGCCGTCGTGAATACTACCGACGCCGAGCAGGCTCAGGGTAACGCTGGCAACCATCACAATGGCAAGGTTGGTCGCCAGAAAAAGCAGAATACGCATCATGTAGGTGAAACTCCTGTGAATACCTGGAGGATATAGTTGGGTCTGGCAACGCCGGATTCAATCGGCAGTCTGTTTCAAAGCGTGTCGGCCTCGCATTGCCGAGATCGTCGAGCGCCGGCTCGAGGCATGTTGTGTCGAATACCATCTCGACCCAGCATGCCACCCGCAAACCCCAGTTGCCGGGATGGAACCCGGCACCCCAGTTACTGCTTGTAGCTATGCAGGAAGTTGGCAATCCGTCCGATAGCCATCTCCAGGTCATCCTTGCGCGGCAGGGAGACGATACGGAAGTGGTCAGGCCATGGCCAGTTGAATGCGGTGCCCTGCACGATCAGGATTTTTTCCTGCAGCAGCAGATCCAGCACCATCTTTTCATCGTTATGGATCGGATAGACCTTCGGATCCAGTTTTGGGAACAGATAGAGCGCACCCTTGGGTTTGGTGCAGCTCACCCCGGGGATCTGGTTCAGCAGTTCCCAGGCTGTGTCGCGCTGCTCCAGTAGACGGCCACCAGGCAGGATCAGATCATTGATGCTCTGATAGCCGCCAAGTGCGGTCTGGATTGCATGCTGGGCCGGCACGTTGGCGCACAGGCGCATGGATGAGAGGATTTCCAGTCCTTCAATGTAACTGGCGGCGCGTTGCTTGGGCCCGCTGATTATCATCCAGCCGGAGCGGAAGCCCGCCACCCGATAGGCTTTGGATAGACCGTTGAAAGTCAGGCACAGCAGATCCGGTGCGATGGCGGCAAAGGAATCATGCTCGGTTCCGTCGTACAGAATCTTGTCGTAGATCTCGTCCGCCAGTACCAGCAGCTTGTGCTCGCGAGCGACCTCGGCCAGTTGCTCCAGCACTTCACGTGGATACACCGAACCCGTCGGGTTGTTCGGGTTGATCAGCACCATGGCCTTGGTGTTGGGGGTAATCTTGCTGCGAATATCTTCGATATCCGGATACCAGTCGGATTGCTCGTCGCACAGGTAATGCACCGGCTTGCCGCCGGACAGGCTCACAGCAGCTGTCCACAGGGGATAATCGGGAGCCGGGATCAGCACCTCGTCACCGTTGTTCAGCAGCGCTTGCATGGCCATGACGATCAGCTCGGATACGCCATTGCCCAGGTAGATATCTTCGATACCCACGCCCTGAATATTCTTGGTCTGGCAGTAGTGCATGACCGCCTTGCGCGCCGAGAACAGCCCCTTGGAATCACTGTAGCCCTGGGCAGTGGGCAGGTTGAGAATCACGTCCTGGAGGATTTCCTCAGGCGCTTCAAAACCGAAGGGCGCCGGGTTGCCGATATTCAGCTTGAGAATCCGGTGACCTTCTTCTTCGAGGCGCTTGGCATGGCGCGAGACCGGGCCGCGAATGTCATAACAGACATTGGCCAATTTGTTGGACTTGCTAACCTGCATGATACTTACCTGTAAATCATCAGTGAGGAGAAATGGGCTGGGACTGTGAAAGTAAAGCGAGCATCATACGACTGCGGTTGCGGTGATGAAAGCCCGCGTCACAAAGTTATCGGAGGAAAGTGTGGACAAGGTGAAAAAAACCGACCAGGCCTGGCGCGAGCAGCTGACCGAAGCGCAGTACCAGGTTTGTCGCCTGAAGGGTACCGAGCGGCCCTTTACCGGTGAATATGTGCAGAAACAGCAGCCAGGCATTTACCACTGCATCTGCTGCGATGCGCCGCTGTTTGATACCGACACCCAGTTTGATGCCGGCTGCGGCTGGCCGAGCTACTGGGCTCCGGTGGACGAGGCGGCGGTAACCAATCATGAAGATTACAGTCACGGCATGCACCGTACCGAGGTGGTCTGCAGCCGCTGCGATGCGCATCTGGGGCACGTATTCCCGGACGGGCCGCCGCCTACCGGCCTGCGTTACTGCATCAACTCGGTATGCCTGCAATGGCAGCCCAGAACCTGAGTCGTATTTTTAATAGTGGATCAATGCCCCATGGCCGAAATTTCAACCGCTGACTTCATGCAGCGGGTCGTCACTTTTCTCGATCGTTACGAGCAAAGCCTGCCCCCGCTCGCCCCCAAGCTGGACTGGGATACCGTTTACGCCGCCCGCTGGGTCGGGCAGGGCGATAGCGGCTGGTTGAAGCCGTTGCAGATTGATAGCGAGCGAGGCCTCAGCGATCTGGTCGGTGTTGACCGGCAAAAACAATTGCTGGAAGCCAATACCGAACAGTTTGTAAAAGGCCTGCCGGCAAATAACGCCTTGTTGTGGGGCGCACGGGGCACCGGCAAGTCTTCGCTGGTACGCGCCCTGCTCAGCGCCTGGAAGGATCACGGCCTGCGCCTGATTGAAATCGACAAGAGCGACCTGGTGCACCTGCCGGCACTGGTGGCACAGATCAGCGACCAGCCCTGGCGCTTCCTGTTGTTCTGCGATGATCTGGCCTTCGAGGCCGGCGACAGCGCCTACAAAACGCTCAAGACCGTGCTCGACGGCTCGGTGGAGGTAACCCCCGACAATCTGCTGCTGTACGCCACCTCCAACCGCCGCCACCTGCTGCCGGAGCACCGCAGCGATAATCAGGCGTCGAATATGGTGGACGGCGAACTGCACCCCGGTGAAGCCATCGAGGAAAAGATTGCCCTGTCCGACCGTTTTGGTTTGTGGGTGTCCTTCTATCCCTTCACCCAGGAGCACTACCTGGACGTAGTGCGCCACTGGCTGGGCAACATGGCCGCGGAACACCGGCTGCAATGGCAGTGGAATGAAGACCTGCAGAAAGAAGCGGTACGCTGGGCCACTGCCCGCGGCAATCGCAATGGTCGCTGCGCTTGGCAATTTGCACGCTCGTGGGTGGGTAAGGCGTTACTGAAAACGCGATGAAGCGTCCGCGCAGCGATTGTTCATCGCTGCGGATAGATCGGACTCGACGCGAGGGGGTGCGCAGCGTAATATGCACCCCCGTTGCGGGTGTAGCTCAATGGTAGAGCAGAAGCTTCCCAAGCTTACGACGAGGGTTCGATTCCCTTCACCCGCTCCAACGTGCGCGCACGACTTCCCTTCTGCCGGCCATCCTCTCGATTGCTCGATCCAGCTGACCGCCTGGATTTTTGCAGTGTTGCCTCTGATGGTATGCTGGATTTTTCCGTCTGTATTTGCAGGTTTCTCCAATACCCGGGTGGCGCATAGCATGTCCCTCTTCCAATTGTTGCTGTTTGTTATTGGCCTGGTGTTGCTGGTTGTCGGGGCCGAGGTGATGGTCAAGGGCGCCTCCAGGCTGGCCGCCGGTTTTCGTATTCCGCCGCTGGTTATCGGATTGACGGTTGTCGCCTTTGGCACCAGCGCACCGGAAATGGCGGTGAGCGCAGGGGCGGCGTTGTCCGGCCAGGGTGATATCGCGCTGGGTAATGTGCTCGGCAGCAATATCTTCAACGTGCTGTTCATTCTTGGATTGTCGGCCTTGATTGCCCCGTTGGTGGTCTCCAAGCAGTTGGTTCGGCTTGACGTCCCATTGATGATCGGTGCCAGCCTGCTGGTGCTGCTGTTGTCACTCAATGGTGTACTGGGGCGGTGGGAAGGTTTGCTGCTTATGACGCTGAGCATCACCTATACGGCGTTTCTGGTGATGTCCGCGCGCAAGGCCAGCCGCACCGCCAGCGAGGCCGAGCAAATGGAGGTGCCGACAATCATTGGCTCAGCGCCGAATCTGCTGCTGGTGGTGGCGGGACTGGTGATGCTGGTGCTCGGGGCGCGCTGGCTGGTTGACGGCGCAGTGGCGCTGGCTTCCAGTCTGGGTGTGTCGGAGCGGGTAATCGGTCTGACCATAGTCGCGGTCGGCACCTCACTGCCGGAGGTGGCCACCTCGGTGATCGCCACCCTTCGCGGCCACCGAGACATTGCGGTAGGCAATGTGATCGGCAGCAATCTGCTCAACCTGCTGGCAGTGCTTGGCCTGGCCAGCCTGTTGGCGCCGCAGGGTATTGCGGTGTCGGCGCAGGTGCTGCGCTTCGACATGCTGACCATGTTCGCAGTGGCGATTGCCTGTCTGCCGATCTTCTTCAGCGGGCTGCGCATCAACCGCTGGGAGGGGCTGCTGTTTCTCGGTTACTACCTGATTTATACCTTGCCTCTGATACTGGCCGGCAGCGATGCGCCGCTTTATCACACCCTGTCCAGCGCCACCCGATCCTATCTGTTGCCGCTGACCGGGCTGACCCTGTTGATATTGATGTGGCAGGGCTGGAAACAACATCACCGCAGCCCCGGCGCCTGATCGCGTTCCCGAGCCTTGCCACGCAGATATTGATGGCGATCATCTATGCAATGTTCTATTTTTTCAGCTGTCGGCGTGCGCCTGTCGTATCAGAGACAGGCGGCTTTCATCAGTCGGCGATAGCTGTCGCGGCGCTTTTCCTGATCGTAGATCGGGCTGTTGACGATCAATTCATCCATGCCGTAGCGCTCTTTCAGGTCAGCGATCTGCTGGGCGACGGTCTGTTCGTCTCCAATCAGCGTACCGGCGAGGGTGGCCATGACCTGATGGCGCTCATGAGGTTGCCAGAGGTCGTCCATGTTCTCTACCGGCGGGCGCAACTGGCCGCGCTCGCCGCGGATCATGTTGAGGAAGGACTGCTGGTGGGAGCTGGCCAGGTAGTGCGCTTCGTCCCGGGTTTCGGCGACGAAGGCATTGATGCCGAGCATCGCCAGGGGCTGGTCCAGCTGTTCGGACGGCTGGAAGGCTTCGCGGTAGCCCTGCATGGCGGCCATCATGTAGTCCGGTGAAAACTGGCCGGCAAAGGCAAAGGGCAGGCCGAGGGTGGCGGCCAGTTGAGCGCTGAAGGTACTGGAACCCAGCAGCCAGATCGGCACAGCCAGCCCGGCGCCGGGTACGGCAACCAGCCTCTGGCCCGGCTCCGGTTCGGCAAAATAATGACGCAACTCATCCAGCATCTGCGGGAAGTCTTCGCCATCGGTACGTCCGCGTCGCAGCGCCCGGGCGGTAAGCATGTCAGTACCCGGCGCGCGGCCCAGACCGAGATCGATTCGCCCCGGGTACAGGGACTCCAGAGTGCCGAACTGCTCGGCAATCTGCAGCGGTGAATGGTTGGGCAGCATGATACCGCCCGAGCCGACACGAATGCGCTCGGTACCGCCAGCGAGGAAGCCGATCACCACCGAGGTGGCGGCGCTGGCAATACCGACCATGTTGTGGTGTTCGGCCACCCAGAATCGGTGATAGCCCTGCTGTTCAACAAAGCGGGCCAGATCAAGGCTGTTGTGCAATGCCTCGGCCGGTGTAGAGCCGAGGGTCACGGGGCATAGATCGAGGACAGAAAGCGGTACAACGGGGTTCTTCATGGGGGCTCCGGAACAACGGGGTGTACCTGACATGCTACCCGCGGTGGTCTGCAGAATACAGCCCTGTGGCAGTTGGCGTCGGACTAGGCATGCCTATATGTGCGCCCTGGGCAAAATCGATCTGCAGATCCTTGACCTGTTGCAGTACTGCTTCATTGTGGACAAATTCGGCAACGGTCTGCAGGCCCAGTTCCTTGGCAAAGCGCACTATGCCTTCAGTGAGTACGCGGGCAGTCGGATCACGGTGCAGGCGCTTGATCAGCGAGCCATCGATCTTGATCAGATCCACATCGAGTCGCATCAGATGCTCAAAATTGGAGTAGCCGGTACCAAAATCATCAATAGCGATCTGACAACCCAGGGCCTTGGCCCGGTCAATAAAGGCGCGCACCTGACGGTAGTTTTCGATCCCTTCGGACTCAAGAATTTCGAAGATTACCCGTTCCGCCAGGGAGCGCTGCTGCAGCCGGCCCAGAATGTACTCGCTCAACTCTTCGTCCAGCAGATCGTCACAGGACAGGTTCAGGGAAAACTGCTGCGTGCTGTCGGCAAAACGTGCGAAGCATTGATCGACCATGCTGCGGGTAATCAGCCGGTACAGCCGAATCTTGCGGGCAACGGGTAGAAAGGTCGCCGGGCTGACGGACTCACCGCTTTCATCCAGCATGCGCACCAGACATTCGTACTTGTCCACGTGCCCGCTGCGCAGGTTAAGGATGGGCTGGAACCAGGGCACGATGCGGTTTTCTTCCAACGCTACCCGTAGTCGGTTGGCCCATAACAGGTTCTGCTCATAGGCTTTCCGCAGACCATGGCTGGGATCGTGGATCAGGTAATTCAGTTTCTGCAGGCGCGCCATTTTTACCGCGATGTTGGCTGACGGTAACAACTGATCGTTGCTCAGAGGTGTCGCGTCGATCTGTTCGGTAGCGGCCAACCCCAGCGTCGCCTGCAACGGTATGACCTGACCTTCCCAGTGGACTGACAAGGAGCTGATACAGCCATGCAGTGCGTTCAACCACTGATTGAAGCACGCCGGGTGTTCGGGTAAGGGTAGCAATATGGCCATTTCATCGGCATGCATGTGGTACAGGCAGGTTTCGCCCGCGGGGGAGGTGTGTGCCAGATAAGTCAGCAGGCCAGCGGCAATTTCGCGGATTACATGGTCACCGCAGGCGCTCCCATAAAAATCATTGATCTCACGGAAGGCGTCGATATTCAGCAGGATCAGTGTAGCGGGGCGATCCTTGCGCAGATCCAGCAACAGCTTCTCGCGATTGGGCAGGCCGGTCAACGCATCGGTGTAGAGGCTGTTCAATTGCTTCAGGGTGCTGGCAACCAGATACAGGATAATGCCTGACAGCAACAACATGATGCTGACAATGCCGACCACGATGCGCAGATTACTGGCGCGCATCGGCGCCAGTACCGCATCAATCTCCGCCTGGGGAATGCCTATGCCGAATATGAGCCCGGCGTCGGTGGGGGCGTGGAACAGGGCATAGTCGGCGTTATCGACTTCAATGATCCGATGTTGCATCGGCGAGGCGGGATAACGGCTCAACAATTCGGCGGGCAGGGCGCTTACCTGGTCGGGTTGCTGCAGTTGCAGGTCAATGATGATATCCATCAGGCGCTGTGCCTGTGGCTCGTTGCTGGCTTCAGCGAGGCTCGACAGGTTGCGATTCTCCCGGTCGAGCAGGAAGGCGAAGGTGCCGGGCGTCACGCGCACGCCGCTGACCAAACGGATGATTTCATCTGCCCGCCATTCAATCACTGCCAGCCCGGAAAACCGCTTTCGCTCATCCTGCAGAGGGGTAATGATGCTGATGACCACATTCTCGATCTCGGGCTTGTAGTAGGCAGCACTCCAATGGAATGGGCGGCTCGGTTGGTCATGCGGGCGTAACAGCGTGTGTAAATCCTGATACCAGCTCTGCAACGCGAAATCAGCACTCTGGCTATTTATCTGCAACGCCGCGTGCTCGCGTATGGCGTGCACCGCGAAGGCGTCCGGTCGGTAACTGCCCGGGTGAAACAGAATACTGCCACCATGCAGATCAGGAACGTCAGTGAGAATGGCGTGGATGCTGCGTTCCAGTTCTACCTGGTCGGCTGGATCTGCCCTGGACTTCTGGCGTACCAAGCGTTCACCCATGCGAGCGAGCGCGGCGGTATTGCGCTCCATCAATAGATGATGAGTATTGATTCGTGCCAGGTTGGAATGAAAGGTGTCAGCAATCTGACGCTGGCGTTGTTCGGTCATCGCCTGCTGGGCGAAGTTCAGATTCAATCCTGAGATCAGCCACATCCCGGCAATGAACAACCCCACCAGTAGTAGCAGAACCAGCATGATAGAGCCTTTGCGAGCATGCATCGGTTTGGTCTCAGTAAGGGCGGCCATGGGGCGCAGCATTGATCCGCTGACGGGCCTCTTCCACTTGGCCGGGGGACAGACGGCTGGCCAGTTCGGCTACGCCGGAGCGCGCGCGCTGCTCACCATTGAGTAACGCCAGACTCAGCCAGACATAAGCCTCCAGCGGATCAGCCGGCCCACCGCTGCCTTCCAGATAGCTGACGCCGAGGCGGTATTGGGCAGTGGCGGAGCCGAGGGCGGCGGCTCGCTGCTGCCATTGCCGGGCGCTGAGTCCATTCTCCTCTGATCCGTTGAAGTGCAGCTCGGCCAGTTGGAGCTGAGCCGCCAGATTATCCTGGCCGGCGGCGCGTTCCAGCCAGCGTCGCGCCACTGAGCGATCCGGCTCGGTACCCATGCCATTCAGCCATGCCATTCCGGCCTGATATTGTGCGGCGGCCAACCCCTGGTCGGCCGCCATTTCAATCAAACTCAATGCGCGAACCCTGTCTGCGGATTCCCCATGGCCGCGTTGATAGAACTCCGCCAGTAACAATTGCCCGGGCGGATAGCCATTGGCTGCAGACTGTTCTGCCCAATGCAATGCCTCGGTGAGCGCCCGATTGTTGCGTAACAGGCTGGCCAGATGATGTTGGGACTTGCCATCACCAGCTTGAGCTGCTGCGGTGCAGGCGGGCAGGGCTTGCTGATAGTTACGGATGGCAAACAGCAGATAACAATCAGAGGCTTGCGCCGGGAGAGTCGTCGCGTTAGTTGGCTCGCGGCCAGGTATTACGGGCTGGTGCTCGGGTACCCGTCGGGCAAAGGCATCGACCTGATCGGGGCAGGAGTACGCATAGCCGCTGCGTAATGCATTCAGATTTTCTCTGGTTGGTGCCTGACGGTCGTAACGGGTGCCAATGGCCCGGCAGCGGCTGTCCCGCTCCCGTGCAATACGCTGGTACTGCGGATTGCCGGCATCCTCTGCTGCGTGCTGATGCAGAAAGCGCGTCAGGGGATCGATAAGCGGCTGGTCAAGCAGGCGCTCGACCTCCTGGCCCAATTCCATGTTGGGTCGACTCTCTTTTCCCGAACGCAGGTAGTCAGGCAGCGCAGCGCAGCCGGTCACACAGCACATCAATAGCAGTACAGGGATGGCGCGCATCGATATCTCACAGAACGGGTACTACTGGATTCTGTCACTCAGGCGATGTTACGGCAATCGGTATGCCAGCCGAGCGCCATGAATCAGAACTGTGGAACAGTTCTTGCTTTGTTAGTCATGAGCGGAACTTTTACGTCAATTTATTGTTTCGGGGACTATCCGGAAAATGGCCGTCAATCACAGTCAAGTCATCACCAATATGCGCAGCAACCTGGCGGGGTTGCGCCATAGCGGGCTCGGCGTGCCAATTCTGTTGCTGGCGATGCTGGGCATGATGATGCTGCCGGTTCCGCCGTTTCTGCTCGACGTGTTCTTTACCTTCAACATTGCGTTGTCGCTGGTGGTGCTGCTGGTCTGCGCTTACGCCCTGCGGCCGCTGGATTTTGCTGCATTTCCAACCATTCTGCTGGTCGCTACGCTGTTGCGTCTGGCGCTGAACGTCGCCTCTACGCGGGTCGTATTGCTATACGGTCACGATGGGCCGGAAGCCGCCGGGAAGGTGATTCAGGCTTTTGGCGAGGTGGTGGTAGGCGGTAGTTTTATTGTCGGTCTGGTGGTCTTCATCATTCTCATGGTGATCAACTTCGTGGTGGTCACCAAGGGCGCGGGTCGTATTTCCGAGGTCAGCGCACGCTTCACGCTGGATGCCATGCCTGGCAAGCAAATGGCGATTGATGCGGATCTCAACGCCGGGTTGATCGATCAGGAAGAGGCCAAGCGCAGACGTCTGGAAGTTGCCCAAGAGGCGGATTTCTATGGCTCGATGGATGGTGCCAGTAAGTTCGTTCGGGGCGATGCCGTTGCCGGCCTGCTGATCCTGTTCATCAACGTCATCGGTGGTCTGGTCATCGGTATGAGTCAGCATGGTCTGAGCTTTACCGAGGCGGGGCAGATCTATGTGCTGTTGACCATCGGTGACGGTCTGGTGGCGCAGATCCCGTCGCTGCTGCTCTCAACGGCGGCTGCGCTCATGGTGACGCGGGTATCGACTTCCGAGGATATGGGAGCTCAGGTTCAGCGTCAGATGTTTGCTTCCCCCAAGGCACTGGGTATTGCTGCTGCGATCATGGTGGTCATGGGGTTGATTCCAGGCATGCCGCATTTTTCATTTCTCAGTCTCGGTGCGTTGGCCGCAGGTGGCGCTTATTTCATCGTTCATCGCCAGCGTATCAAGGTCGAGGAGGAGAAGGCTGTAGAGGAACAGAAAGCCCAGTTGCCTGCATTGCAGCGCCCGGAAACCCGTGAATTGGGTTGGGATGATGTCACTCCAGTAGACATGGTCGGGCTGGAAGTCGGCTATCGGCTGATCCCTCTGGTGGATCGGAGTCAGGGTGGTCAGTTGCTGGCGCGGATCAAGGGCATTCGCAAGAAGCTGTCTCAGGATCTGGGCTTCCTGATGCCGTCGGTGCATATCCGTGACAACCTGGATCTGGCACCGAATGTCTATCGGATCACGCTCATGGGCGTTGGCGTAGCCGAGGCTGAGGTTTACGCGGATCGCGAATTGGCGATCAATCCGGGTCAGGTATTTGGCGAGATCAAGGGTATCCCCGGCAAGGATCCGGCTTTTGGGCTGGATGCCGTCTGGATCGAAGCGTCGCAGAAGGATCAAGCCCAATCATTGGGATATACGGTGGTGGATGTCAGTACGGTGGTAGCGACCCACTTGAATCAGATTCTGTACAAGCATTCCCATGAGCTGCTGGGTCATGAGGAAGTGCAGCAGTTGCTCAAGGTGCTGGCCAAGGCGTCACCCAAACTGGCCGAGGAGTTGGTGCCCGGCATCATCTCCCTGTCAGGGTTGCTCAAGGTTTTGCAGGGATTGTTGCAGGAGCAGGTGCCGGTACGTGACATCCGCACCATCGCCGAGGCCATCGCCAACCAGTCCGGCAAGAGTCAAGATACCGGCGCGCTGATCGGTGCGGTGCGCATCGCCTTGTCTCGATCTATCGTTCAAAGCCTTGTGGGGCTTGACTCCGAGCTGCCTGTCATCACTCTTGAGCCAAAGCTGGAACAGATATTGCTTCAGAGTCTGCAGAAGGCCGGGCAAGGCAACGATGACGGCATTTTGTTGGAACCGGGTATGGCGGAGAAGTTACAGCGTTCACTGGCGGATATGGTTCAGCGTCAGGAAATGCAGGGCAAGCCGGCAATTCTGCTGGTAGCCGGGCCGATCCGTAACATGATGGCGAGATTTGTCCGCTATGCGGCTCCCGGGGCTCAGGTGCTGTCCTATCAGGAAATACCGGACAGCAAACAGGTCACCATCGTTGCCACCGTCGGACAGAATTGATTTACACAGGGTGAGGTCAGGCCATGAGAGTAAAACGTTTCTTTGCAGCAGATATGCGCTCGGCCATGAAACTAGTGCGCGAAGACATGGGCGCGGATGCGTCCATCATCGCCAACCGCCGGGTTGCCGGCGGGATCGAGCTGACTGCTGCGTTGGATTATGAAGCGCCGCGCCTGACCCCGCCGACGCCAGGACTGGATGCTGAGCTGAAGAAGACGCAGGAGCGCATCATCAGCGCCCGCGCCAATCTGCAAGCGGGTGAGCGCCCAACTGAAGGCCCGAGCGTCAACCGTCAATTATTTGGTGATAGCACACGTCAGGCGGCGGAGCAGGGTTCTTCTGTGGCCCGTGATCTGCTGGATCGCCTGAACAGTGAACGCTCAGCTCCGTCCAGCGAATCGTCGGCCACCGCTGCAGGCCATGCCACTTCCGGAACGGATAACTTCGATATCATGCGCGCCGAAATTGCAGGCCTGCGCGATATGCTGGAATCGCAACTGGGTGGTCTGGCCTGGGGACAGGTCAATCAGCACCAGCCCCGCCAGGCCAGTTTGTGGCGTCGTCTGGTGCAGCTGGGTCTGCCGGCTGAGCTGTGCAAGGAACTGCTGACCAGGGTGGCTGACGTAGCTGACACCCGTCAGGCGTGGCGTCTGTTGCTGGCGCACCTGGCGCAGGGCATTCCTGTCATGCGTGAAGAGCTGATCGATCAGGGCGGTGTCGTCGCTCTGGTTGGCCCCACGGGTGCTGGCAAGACCACTACGCTCGGCAAGCTTGCCGCCCGGTATGTGCTGAAGCATGGCAGTCAGCATGTGGCGTTGGTGACCATGGATACCTTCCGGATTGGCGCTCACGAACAACTGCGTACGCTGGGGCGCATCCTCAACGTGCCAGTGCGCGTCGTCGATGAGCAGAACAGCCTGGACGATGTGCTGAATGAATTTGCGGGCAAGCGGTTGGTGCTGGTCGATACCGCCGGTCTGCAGGCGCAGGATCCTCAACTGCGTGGACAGCTCAATGAGCTGGCTGCTCAGGGTTCACGGATCCGCACCCTGCTGGTATTGGCTGCTACCAGCCAATACCGCGTGCTCAAGGCGGCATGGCACAATTACCGCAGCTGTGATCTGGCAGGCTGCATTCTGACCAAGGTGGATGAAGCGGGTAGTCTGGGCGAGGCGCTGGGGCTGGCCATGGAGCAGCGTCTCCCGGTAGCCTATGTGGCCGATGGCCAGCGCATTCCGGACGATCTGTCCCGTGGCGTTGGTCACCAGTTGGTCAGCCGTGCTGTAGGTCTGATCGGTAACGATGTGGCTGAGGATCAGACCATGGCGGACGTTTTTGCCGGTATACTTCACACTCAGCGCGCAAGTTAATGTTTGAATAAAGGCGACAATACAGATGGGCAATCAATCGGTACAGGTAATCGCAGTCACCGGCGGTAAGGGCGGCGTAGGCAAGACCAATGTATCGGTCAATCTTGCCATGGCGCTGGCTGAGCTTGGCCGCCGTGTAGTGCTGATGGATGCCGACCTTGGATTGGCCAACGTGGATGTGCAATTGGGGCTGCGTCCCCGCGCCACTCTGGCGGATGTATTGAGTGGTGAGTGCGCGCTTCGCGATGTCATGGTGGATGGCCCTGGTGGTATTCGTATCGTCCCGGCAGCCTCAGGTGCTGCCGAGATGGTTAATCTCGGGCCGCGCGAACATGCCGGCTTGATTCAGGCCTTCAGCGATATCGGTGATGAGCTGGATATTCTGCTGATCGATACCGCAGCGGGCATCGGCGATACGGTGGTCAGCTTTGTACGTGCTGCCCAGGAAGTGATTGTAGTGGTCTGTGACGAGCCCACATCGATCACCGACGCCTACGCCCTGATCAAATTGCTCAGTCGTGATCATGGGGTCACGCGCTTCCGCGTATTGGCCAACATGGTACATACCCCCCAGGAAGGGCACAGCGTATTCAATAAGCTGCTACAGGTAACCGACCGCTTTTTGGATGTGGCGCTGCAATATGTGGGTGCCGTGCCTTATGATGAATCGGTACGCAAGGCCGCTCAGAAGCAACGTGCGACTTTTGATCTTTTTCCTCGCAGTAAAGTCTCTCTGGCGATTCGTACAATCGCCCGCAAGGTGGATGCCTGGCCATTGCCTTCAACTCCCCGCGGACATCTCGAGTTCTTTATTGAGCGACTGGTACAACGAACCGGAACGCCATGATGAGTGGAGCCTCAAGTAGCGGTGCAAACGCTTATGCGCGCGCCGGGGCGGCGAGCGCACAGGATCAGTTGGTGCGGGACTTCGCGCCACTGGTCAAGCGCATTGCTTATCACATGCTGGCCCGTTTGCCGGCCAGCGTGCAGGTAGAAGACTTGATTCAGGCGGGTATGATTGGTCTGCTGGAGGCATCCCGCAAATTTGATCACAGCAAGGGCGCCAGCTTCGAGACCTATGCCGGTATTCGTATCCGCGGAGCCATGCTGGATGACGTGCGCAAGGGTGACTGGGCCCCCCGTTCAGTGCACCGCAACTCCCGTCTGGTGAGTAGCGCGATTCGCGCAGTCGAGGCCCGTCTCGGCCGTGACGCTAAAGATAATGAAGTGGCTGCCGAACTGGAAATGAGCCTCGAAGATTATTACGCGATTCTCAACGATACCGCCGGCAGCAAGCTTTTCAGTTTTGACGAACTGCTGGAGGCAGGCGCTCCAGGTGAGGTGGGTAACGACCAGGAGCCCTTTGAGGGGCTGCAGGATAGCCGCTTCCGTACTGCGCTTGCTGAAGCAATTGAGAAGCTTCCCGAGCGGGAGCGTCTGGTGTTGTCGCTGTATTACGATGAAGAGCTGAATCTCAAGGAAATCGGCGCAGTACTCGGCGTCAGCGAATCCAGGGTCAGTCAGCTGCACAGTCAATGTGCTGCCCGGATACGGGCGCGAATGGTTGACTGGCGGGATCATTGAACTTTTATATTGCCCCTCGCTGGTCACAGATGGCGATTTCGCGGAGTGCGCGATGGATGCACTTCTTCAGGTTTGTACGGAGGTCGAATTGGACAAGAATATGAAAATCCTCATCGTCGACGATTTCTCGACGATGAGGCGCATCATCAAGAATCTGCTGCGTGACCTTGGTTTCACTAATACCGCTGAGGCGGATGATGGCACCACTGCGTTGCCCATGCTGCAAAGCGGCAGTTTTGACTTCCTGGTGACCGACTGGAACATGCCGGGCATGAGTGGCATCGATCTGCTGCGAGCGGTGCGTGCGGATGAGCGCCTGAAACACCTGCCGGTACTGATGGTGACCGCTGAAGCCAAGCGCGATCAGATTATTGAGGCGGCGCAGGCTGGGGTGAATGGCTACGTGGTCAAACCCTTTACCGCCCAGGCGCTCAAGGAAAAGATCGAAAAGGTCTTTGAGCGTATCGAGGCCAAGTGAAACCGGGGGCAGGTATGGTATTGAGTGGCAATCCCGGTCAAATGACCGCTGACGAATTTGAAGATTCGCTCAAAAGTAACGCCCGCAAACTGGTGGATCATCTGGAAGAAGGTGACTACCGCGAAGCCGTGCTGGTTATCCATGAGATCAACCAGGCTCGTGACCGGGGTTTGTACTACGAAGTAGGCAAGCTGACCCGTGCGCTACACAACTCGATCATCAACTTCCAGCTGGATACTGCGCGCTCCTTCGGCTCGGATAATATCGAACACTCCAAGATTACCGATGCCTCTGATCGGCTGGATTATGTGGTCAAGCTGACCGATAAGGCCGCCAACCGCACCATGGATCTGGTCGAGAGCAGTGCGCCGGTCGTCAGTGAACTGGGTAAGGACGCCGCTGAACTGCGTCGTGAGTGGCAACGTCTGCAGCGGCGAGAAATGTCCGCTGACGAGTTCCGTGGACTGTCGCGCAGCATTCTCGCTTTTCTGGAGCGTAGTGAAGCGCAGAGCGATGTGGTGTCGCGTAACCTCAACGACATTCTCATGGCGCAGGACTATCAGGATCTGACCGGACAGGTTATCAAGCGCGTTATTACACTGGTACATGACGTTGAAGAAAGTCTGCTGAATCTTGTGCGCATGGCCGGCCAGGTTGACCGGATTGCAGGTATAGATCATGAGCTTCCCGAGCCTGAGGAAAATAAAACCTCATCGCAGGCTGAAGGTCCGCAGATTCATGCCGATAAGAGGGATGATGTGGTGTCAGGGCAAGATGAGGTCGACGACCTCCTGTCCAGTCTGGGGTTCTAAGGGAGTACCAAATGAGCTTTGATGCGGATGAAGAGATCCTTCAGGATTTTCTGGTGGAAGCCGGAGAGATTCTGGAGTTGCTATCGGAACAGCTGGTAGAACTGGAAAATCGTCCCAGTGACGCTGATCTGCTCAATGCTATCTTTCGAGGCTTTCATACGGTCAAGGGCGGTGCTGGCTTCCTGCAACTGGATGCGCTGGTAACCTGCTGCCATATCGCGGAAAACGTATTTGATATTCTGCGCAAGGGGGAGCGTCAGGTTGATGCTGAGCTGATGGATGTTGTGTTGCAGGCGCTGGACAACATCAACAGCATGTTTGCCCAGGTGCGCGACGGCCAGCAGCCCACGCCCGCTGAGCCTGCCCTGCTTGAGGCGCTGTCTGCACTCGCCAGGCCGGCAGCGGAACAGCCAGTGCAACCATCGACTCCCGTCGCTGCTGAAACGGTTCAAGCTACCGTCGAGCACAGCAATGAGGCCGGCAGCAATGCCATGGCCGAAGGCGATATCACCGATGACGAATTCGAACTTCTGCTGGAAGCGCTGCACGTCGCGCCGGAGCAGTCATCGGAGGCAGACGCCGGCAGCGCGAGTGCGTCAGCGGGGAGCGACGAGATTACCGATGATGAGTTCGAGGCATTGCTTGACCAGTTGCACGGTACCGGTAAGGGCCCGGGCGCTGACGCCGCGCTGAGTACTGAAGCACCCGCTCTGGCCGGTGGTCACGAAGAACTGATTACCGATGATGAGTTTGAATCCCTGCTGGACGAACTGCATGGTGCCGGCAAGGGGCCGGGCGCGGAGCAGCCTGCGGCTGAGCAACCGGCCGCCATGGCGCCGCCCACCCCAACACCCGTCAAAGCAGCGCCGAGCCCGGCTGCCCCCGCTGCAGTAGCCAAGCCAATCGCGAAGCCCGAGCGCAAGCCCGAACCAGGTACCGAGCCGGTCGCCGCTGACACCACCGTCAGGGTGGACACTGCCCGGCTTGATGACATCATGAACATGGTCGGTGAGCTGGTACTGGTACGTAACCGTTTGACCCGGTTGGGCGCTGATAGTGAGGATGAGGAATTGGCCAAGGCAGTGGCTAATCTGGACATGGTCACCGCTGACCTGCAGGCGTCGGTCATGAAGACCCGCATGCAGCCTATCAAGAAAGTATTCGGTCGTTTCCCCCGCGTGGTGCGTGACCTGTCGCGTAACCTGAAGAAGGAAATTGCATTGCAGCTGATCGGAGAGGAAACCGATCTGGACAAGAATCTGGTGGAGGCGCTGGCCGATCCGCTGGTGCATCTGGTGCGCAACTCGGTTGATCACGGCATTGAAATGCCCGACGAGCGAGAAGCTGCAGGCAAGCCGCGGTCGGGTACCATTGTGCTGGCTGCCCGACAGGAGGGTGACCACATCCTGCTGACCATTACCGACGACGGCAAAGGCATGGACGCGGAAGTCCTGCGCGCCAAGGCGGTGGAAAAGGGCATGATGGACAGGGACGCCGCAGATCGATTGAGTGAAGCGGAATGTTTCAACCTGATCCTTGCCGCGGGCTTCTCGACCAAGACCGAAGTGTCCGATGTGTCCGGCCGAGGTGTCGGCATGGACGTGGTCAGAACCCGGATCACCCAGCTCAACGGCACCATCGCGATCGACTCCACCAAGGGGAAAGGCACTCAGATTGCGATCAAGGTGCCATTGACCCTTGCCATCATGCCGACGCTGATGGTTATGCTCGGCAGCCAGGCCTTCGCCTTGCCGTTGGTTAACGTCAACGAAATTTACAGCCTGGATCTGTCGCGCACCAATGTGGTCGACGGTCAGGAAGTCATTCTGGTGCGGGAAAAGGCGCTGCCGCTGTTCTGGCTCAAGCGCTGGTTGATTCCTGGCGCCTCGGCAGATGTCGACCGTACCGCGGCCAGTGTGGTAATCGTCTCGGTCGGCACTCAGCGGGTTGGTTTTGTGGTTGATCAACTGGTGGGTCAGGAAGAAGTGGTAATCAAGCCGCTGGGCTGCATGTTGCATGGCACAGTCGGTATGGCCGGGGCGACTATTACCGGGGACGGACGTATAGCGCTTATCCTGGATATTCCAGGCTTGCTCAAGCGCTATGCGCGGCGTGGATAGGAGATCCAGGTGATCAAAGTGCTGGTGGTGGATGATTCGGGATTCTTTCGCCGGCGGGTAGCGGAAATCCTCGGTGCTGATCCGCAGATAGAGGTCGTCGGTACCGCTACCAACGGCCGGGAGGCGGTAGAGCAGACACTGGCGTTGCACCCTGACGTCATCACCATGGACTACGAAATGCCGGTGATGGACGGGATCACCGCTGTGCGGCAGATCATGCAGCGTCAGCCCACCCCGGTGTTGATGTTCTCGTCCCTGACCTATGAAGGCGCGCGGGTGAGTCTCGATGCGCTGGACGCCGGCGCGGCAGATTACCTGCCGAAGAATTTCGAGGATATCTCCCGTAATCCGGACAAGGTACGGCAAATGCTGTGTGAGCGGGTACATGCCCTGGCCCGCAGTAACCGGCGCTCGCTGGGCTTCAGCCAGGCCAGCACGGCTTCCGTCGCTTCTGTATCGCCACAACTTGCCCGCCGCACGCCAGTTGCGCCGGCCTCCCCAACGCCTGGCGCATCAGAGCCAACCAGACGCAGCCCGGCGCCGCGTAAACGCAGTTACAAGCTGGTTGCCATAGGCACCTCCACCGGTGGCCCGGTGGCCCTGCAGAAAATTCTGACCAAGCTGCCAGCCAACTTCCCGGCACCCCTGCTGCTGATTCAACACATGCCCGGCGCGTTCACCTCGGCCTTTGCTGAGCGTCTCGATAAGCTCTGTCAGATAACCGTCAAGGAAGCTCAGGAGGGTGACATGTTGCGCCCAGGCGTGGCGTTGCTGGCACCGGGCGGCAAGCAGATGATGATTGATGGGCGGGGCATGGTGCGCATTCTGCCTGGGGATGAGCGTCTGAATTACAAGCCCAGCGTGGATGTTACTTTCGGCTCGGCGGCCAGAGCCTTGCAGGATAGGGTATTGGCCATTGTGCTCACCGGGATGGGCGCCGACGGTCGTGAGGGTGCCCGTATGCTCAAGCAGGCGGGTAGTACCGTGTGGGCGCAGGATGAGGCCAGCTGCGTGATTTATGGCATGCCCATGGCGGTAGTCAAGGCCAACCTGGCAGATGGAGTCTATGACATCGATGAAATCGCCCGTTACCTGGCGGAGTTGGGCTGATGGATATCCTCAGCATCATCGGCCTGCTGCTGGCGATTGTCGCTATCGTTGGCGGTAATTATCTGGAAGGCGGCCACCTGAGCGCTCTGATAAATGGCCCAGCGGCGTTGATCGTCATGGGCGGCACCCTCGGTGCTGCCTTTATTCAAACGCCGTTGGCCGTGTTCAAGCGTGCCCTTGGCTTGTTCGGTTGGGTGTTTCGCTCGCCAAGAACGCCCATGCGCGAAGGTATTGGCCAGGTGGTCAACTGGAGTAATGTCGCGCGTAAGGACGGCCTGCTCGGGCTGGAAGCCATCGCCGAAATGGAGCCCAATCTGTTCGCCCGCAAGGGTCTGCAATTGCTGGCGGACGGTTGCGAAGCTGAGACGCTACGCAGCATTCTTGAAGTAGAGCTGATCAACCGCGAGAACCGTGATCTGCGCGCGGCCCGGGTATACGAGAGCATGGGCGGCTACTCGCCCACCATTGGCATTATCGGGGCGGTCATGGGCCTGATTCATGTGATGGGCAACCTGGCCGATCCAGCCATGCTGGGCAGCGGCATTGCCGTCGCGTTTGTCGCCACCATTTACGGTGTCGCGCTGGCTAATCTGTTTCTTTTACCGGTAGCAGCCAAACTCAAGGCCGTGATATTGGAGCAGTCCCGTTACCAGGAAATGATGCTGGAAGGGCTGCTCTCCATCGCCGAAGGGGAAAACCCACGTTCCATTGAGATGAAGCTGGAAGGCTTCCTGGACTAGACCATGCGTCGGCATAGAGAAGAGGAACATGGCAATAGCGAACGTTGGATGGTGTCCTATGCGGATTTCATCACCTTGTTGTTCGCTTTTTTTGTCGTCATGTATTCCATTTCCTCGGTCAACGAAGGCAAGTACAAGGTACTGACTGATTCGCTGATGGACGTATTCAGTCAGGCACCCAAATCCCTTGAGCCCATTCAGATCGGCGACGAACCCCCCCGTTCACTGATGTCCCCATCAGCCAATCAGGGCGAAGCCGGTGGCGGCGGCACTGGTACCGCACAGGATCCGCTGGAAAGTATTGCCGATGCCATGCAATCTGCCTTTGGCGAGCTGATCAGCGTCGGTGATCTGCGCGTACACGCCAACGAGTTATGGATCGAGATCGAGCTCAGTTCCGGCTTGTTATTCCCGAGTGGTGATGCGTTGCCATTGGACAGCGCCTTCGAACTGGTTGAACGGATCGCCGCTATTCTCGGGCCTTACGACAATCCGGTACATGTGGAAGGCTTCACTGACAATATGCCTATTCGCTCTCGACTTTATCCGACCAACTGGGAGCTCTCGGCGGCCAGAGCGGCCACAGTGGTACGCATGCTCAGCGCCGGCGGCATGGATGCTAGTCGTCTGGCTGCGGTGGGCTATGGAGAACATCGCCCGATTGCCGATAACAGTACGGCGGAGGGGCGGCGCGCCAACCGCCGTGTGGTTCTGTTGGTGTCTCGTTATACCGACAAGCGCCACCAGCCCGCCGACGAGAGCCTGCCGGCGATGCGCCAGGCGCGCGCAGATGCGGTAAATGGAGCTGATCCGGGTTGAGTATCTGGTGCCGAATGCAACTATTGATAGTGCAGTGATGTTGATACCCTGGGAGCAGGTGCAATGAGAGTATGGGCAGTCGCTAATCAGAAGGGCGGAGTAGGCAAGACTACTTCGGCTGTAGCGCTTGCTGGTCTGCTGGCAGACCAGGGCAAGCGTGTGCTGGTGGTTGACCTTGATCCGCATGGCTCGATGACCAGCTACTTCGGGCATGATCCGGATCAGCTGACCAGCAGCGTGTACAACCTGTTTCAACATCAGGGTAGGGTGCCGGATGGTCTGGCTGAGGCCTTGTTGCTGAACACCTCCCATAAGAATGTCAGTCTGTTACCCTCCAGTACCTCGCTGGCGACACTGGAGCGTCAATCTGCTGCCCAGGGAGGCTTCGGGCTGGTTATTTCCCGCGCCCTGCAGCAATTGGACGATCACTTCGACTTTGCACTGATCGATAGCCCGCCGTTGTTGGGTGTATCCATGATCAATGCGCTGGCAGCCTGTGAGCAGTTGATCGTGCCGGTGCAGACCGAGTTTCTTGCGCTCAAGGGACTGGAGCGCATGGTGCACACCCTGAGTATGGTCAACCGCTCCCGTCAGCGGGCCTTGCCCTACACAATAGTCCCGACACTCTTTGATCGGCGCACCCAGGCGTCCATGAGCACCCTGCGCCGGTTGCGCAATGAGTATCAGGGGCAGCTATGGCAGGCGTATATACCTATCGACACCAAGTTGCGCGATGCCAGCCTGGCCGGGGTGGTGCCCTCCCAGCTTGAGGCCAACGCCCGTGGCGTATTGGCTTACCGTGCGTTGTTACGCTATCTGCTGGTGCAGAGTTTACCCAAGCGCAAGGAAGTGGCCTGAACAGGCTAATGGAGTCGGCCGGGCGGCCGATACAAGGGCAGATGTGGCGATAGTGAATTCAACCCGGTTCATCGGAATACAGGTCAATAAATGAGCAACTCTCTGCCCGTACAACATTTTGTGCCCGAGCAGACCATCCAGTCCTATCTGGATGCGCTGTTGCAGGACGCTGCTGCCGAGCTGGCATTGTCTGATGCGCAGGTGGATCTGAAGCCGGAACCAAAGGCGAGCCCAGCACAGCTGGAAGTAGTCGCCCCGCCAACGCCGGAGACGAGCGTCAACATGGCGCCGCCGCCTGTTGAAACGCCGCCGGCACCACAACCCAGTTGGCGTAACGAACCCTTTGAGGCGTTATTATTCGATGTCGGAGGCCTGACGCTTGCCGTACCACTGGTTTCCCTTGGTACCATTCACGCATTGAACGGCCCGATTACGCCCTTGTTTGGGCAACCGGATTGGTTTCTCGGTCTGTTACCCACCGAAGGAGGCAATCTGAAAGTATTGGATACGGCTCGCTGGGTCATGCCAGAGCGGTATCACCCGACGTTGCGTGAAGGGCTGCGCTTTGTCATATCGGTGCAAGGGTATGAGTGGGGCATGGCGGTGCATGGCGTCAGCGAATCCATCCGGCTCAATCCGGAACAGATCAAATGGCGCTCCGGACAGGGTAAGCGACCCTGGCTCGCCGGCACTGTGATTGAACACATGTGTGCCTTGCTGGATGTGGAGGCACTGGCTGAACTGATCAGCCGGGGCCGTTGATGCTCGCTGGTAAAGACGTCAGCAGCTGTTTAGGATGAAATACATCGCTTCCCGAAGATCAAAGGATCCGCCGGGAACATCAACATCGAGAAATGAGAACGATGAAAAACAACACCGCACAGAGCTCCGATGATCCAATCCTGCAATGGGTGACTTTTCGCCTGGACAGCGAGACCTATGGGATCAACGTAATGCAGGTTCAGGAAGTATTGCGGCACACGGAAATCGCCCCGGTGCCGGGTGCGCCGGTGTATGTGCTGGGCATCATCAACCTGCGCGGTAACGTTGTCACGGTCATCGACACCCGTCAGCGTTTCGGTCTGCAGCCGGCTCCGGTTACCGAGCAGACGCGCATTGTCATCATCGAAGCTGATCGGCAGGTTGTCGGCATTCTTGTTGATAGCGTGGCTGAAGTGGTCTATCTGCGTCAGTCCGAGATCGAAACCGCGCCGCACATCGGCACCGATGAGTCGGCCAAGTTCATCCAGGGCGTATGCAACAAGAATGACGAACTGCTGATTCTGGTCGATCTGGAAAAGATGATGACCGACGATGAGTGGGCTGAGTTGCAGGACATCTGACCGGCATGGATGAGCGTTCGCTGCTTCTCCTGTCAGGCCTGTTATTGGGCGTTGTTGTGGTTGCGCTGGTTGCAGTGCTGCTCGCCCAGCGACGGCTGGCCAAACAGCAAATGCAGCAGGAGAGCCGCCTGGATGGGCGCATCGGCAAGCTCTCGCAGCAGCTCACTGAATACCAGCAGAGCAATATTCGTATGGGCGAAGAGCTGATCGCCCTGCGCGAGAAAATCAACCAGCTGGAGCACAAACAGCAGCGTCTGGAACAGCAGGATGTACAAACCATGCCCTATAACCAGGCCAGCCGGCTGGTCAACATGGGCGCCAGTCTGGATGACCTGATGCAAGCTTGCGGTCTCAGCCGCAGCGAAGCCGAGTTGATGCTCAAACTGCATGGCAACAAAGGCTGAGTTTGCGTAGCTGACCTCCGGTAAAGGTTTCTCTCCCGATAGCAGCCTGCGCAGCATGTCTGTTTATCTTGGGCTATCCTGTAGCCTTTACCCTCACTCGACAGGGACAGGCGCATGAAAAAAACACTCAGCACACTGATGGTTTTGGCCGGCAGTGCAGGCCTGGCGCAGGCGGATATGGTCACCCGTACGGTCGACTATCAGATTGATGGTGAAACCTACCAGGGCATGCTGGTGTATGACGATGCCACTGCCGAACCGCGTCCCGGGTTGCTGATGGTGCCCAACTGGATGGGTGTGACCGAGAATGCGGCGAAGAAAGCCTATCGCGCCGCTGGCACTGACTATGTGGTCTTTGTTACCGATATGTACGGCAAGAACGTTCGCCCGGCAGATGCTGCAGAAGCCGGCGCAGTTGCCGGGGCGGTGAAGAATGACCGAGCACTGATGCGAAACCGGGTTAACGCAGCGCTGGAGGTATTCAAGGCCGAAGCGGGTGAGCGGTTGGATGTGGGCCGCCTGGGTGCCATCGGCTTCTGCTTTGGCGGCACCACGGTGCTTGAACTGGCCCGTTCGGGTACGCAGATCGGCGGCGTGGTGTCCTTCCATGGCAATCTTGATACGCCGGACAACAGCGAGGCTGACGCCATCAAGATGCCCATTCTGGTGCTGCACGGCGCGGATGATCCCTATGTGCCACCGGAGCAGGTAGCGGCGTTTGAAAATGAGATGCGCCAGGCTCAGGTGGCTGATTGGCAATTGATCAGCTACGGCGGTGCCGTACACTCCTTTACCGACCCCACCGCTAACAGTCCGGGCCAGGCGCAGTATGACGAGCGGGTAGCCAACCGGGCTTTTGACCAGATGAGATTGTTTTTCAACGAGACGCTGGGCGTTGGTACCATTTCGTCACAACCGCGACAAAACAAACCCTAGCCGATTACTTTTCCGTTTGTCACACTTCGGCAAGCGCTCGACGGGTAACCTGCCAGCGAGCTGAATCCGAAGGAATCATTGGATGATCAAGTTGATCAGGAACGCGCAGCTATGGATGGTCAGTTGCGCGCTCGGCTGTATTCTGGTGCCACCCGCCGTGGCTCAGCAGGCGGCAATACAGGTATCTGCCGAGCCGGTGCGGGAAATCCGCATCGCAAACCGCATCGAGGCGCTCGGCACCCTGCATGCCAATGAGACCGCCGTGCTGGCGGCCAATCTCACCGAAACCATCTCCGAAATAAACTTCTCCGACGGCCAGCGGGTCAAGGCCGGCGATATTCTGGTGGCACTGACCAATCGTGAGCAGCTGGCGCAACTGGATGAGGCGCGCACCGGCGTGGCCGATGCCGAGCAGCAGTTGGAGCGCGCCAAACAACTGATCGCCAGTAAGTACGTCTCGCGCCAGGAGCTGGATGATCGTACCCGTGAATATAACGTCGCTCGGGCACGCTTGCGCGCAGTAGAGGCACGCTTGGCTGACCGCCTGATTCGTGCACCTTTTGATAGTGTTGTCGGGTTGCGTCAGGTGAGCGTCGGCACCCTGTTGACCCCGGGTATGGCGGTGACCACCCTGCATGATGACAGCGTCATGAAGCTGGATTTCACTGTGCCTGAACTCAAGCTGGCGCAAATTCAACCTGGCCAGCGGGTAATCGCCAGTAGCCGGGCCTTCCCGGACACGCCGTTCGAAGGCGAGATTGCGGTGCTGGATAACGAGGTTGATCCGGTGACCCGCGCCCTTCGCGTCCGTGCATTGATTCCCAATCCTGACGGCTTGTTACGCCCGGGCATGTTGATGTCGGTGATGGTGGAAGGCGAGCAGCGCCAGGCACTGGTTATCCCCGAGGGCGCTTTGTTGCCGCTGGGTAAGCAGCAGTTCGTCATGGTGGTGACCGAGCGCGACGGTGCAACCGTAGCGGGTCGTCGGGAAGTGATCATCGGCGCTCGCACTGCGGGCATGGTGGAAGTGCTTGAGGGGCTGAACGAGGATCAGCAGGTCATTACCCACGGCAACTTCCGGGTCAGTCCGGGTCAATTGATCGACGTCAGAGCGTCCGAGGAAATCCTGCCGTGAAGTTGTCTGACACGGCAGTTCTGCGTCCGGTATTTGCCACTGTTCTGTCCTTGTTGCTGATCATTTTCGGAGTGGTGGCCTTCCAGTCGTTGCCGCTGCGTGAATACCCGGACATCGATCCGCCCATCGTGACTGTCGATACCACCTACCGTGGCGCCTCGGCCGCCATTATTGATTCGCAGATCACTCAGATCATCGAAGAGAATATTGCCGGAATCGAGGGCATCGAATTTATCGAATCGCGCAGTGAAGATGGCCGCTCCCGCGTCACGGTGCGCTTCTCCATCTACCGGGATGTCAGTGAAGCGGCTAACGACGTGCGTGATCGCGTGTCGCGGATTCTGCCCGATCTGCCAGTGGAAGCCGATGCGCCGGAAATCGAAAAGCAGGATGCCAACCAGGATGTCGTGGTGTGGTGGAACCTGAACAGTGACCGCATGTCGGTGCCGGAACTGACCGATTATGCCGATCGCTATCTGGTGGATCGCTTCTCCAATATCAAGGGTGTTGCCCGTGTCCGGATTGGTGGCGCACAACCCTGGGCCATGCGGGTCTGGCTGGATGCAGAGCTGTTGGCGGCACGTGACCTGACGGTCGAGGATGTGGAGCAGGCGCTGCGTCAGGAAAACGTTGAGCTGCCGGCGGGTAGTATCGAATCGGTGGATCGCCAGTTTACCGTGCGGGTGCAGCGTGCCTTCAACACGGCGGAGGATTTCGCGCAGCTGGTGGTGGCCCGCGGTAGCGATAATCATCTGGTGCGGCTGCGCGATGTGGCATTGGTCGAGCGCAGCACTGAGGAGCAGCGCAGCTTGTTCCGCGGCAATGGGGTACCCATGGTCGGTGTGGGATTGGAACGTCAATCCACTGCCAATACGCTGGAGATTTCCCGCGCGGCAACTGCGCTGGTCGAGCAGATCAATCCGACCCTGCCCGAGGGTATGCGCCTGAGTCCGAGCTTTGACAGTTCAGTATTTATCGAAGGGGCGATCAGTGAGGTCTACAAGACGCTGGCCATCGCGCTGGTATTGGTGGTGCTGGCCATTTTCCTGTTCCTTGGCAGTCCACGGGCGGTGCTGGTGCCCGCGGTCACCCTGCCGGTGTCAATGACCGCGACCTTTATCGCGCTGATGATCTTCGGCTTTACCATCAATCTGCTGACCCTGCTGGCGGTGGTACTGGCCATCTCGCTGGTGGTGGATGATGCCATCATCGTGCTGGAAAATATCCGCCGGCGGATCGACGAGGAAGGGGAGACGCCCCTGGTGGCGGCCTACCGGGGCACGCGTCAGGTTGGCTTTGCGGTGGTGTCCACCACCCTGGTACTGGTAGCGGTGTTCATGCCGATTGCCTTTCTGCGCGGGGATATCGGCAAACTGTTCTCCGAATTTGCCCTGACCATGGCGGCGGCGGTGGTGTTTTCCAGTTTTGTTGCCTTGACGCTCTCACCGGCGCTGGCCTCGAAGATCCTGCGCCCGAATGATGCGGATAACCGGCTGGTGCGGGCGGTCGACTGGACTCTGCAGCGCAGCCGTCATTATTACGGCAAGGTATTGCGCCTGGCTCTCGGAATGCGCTGGCTAACGGTACTGCTGTTCGCCGGCCTGTCAGTCGCCACGCTCTGGCTGATGACGCTGTTGCCCAACGAATACACACCCACTGAAGACCGTGGCGTATTCATGATCATGGTCAACGGCCCCGAGGGCGCGACCTACGATTACATGGTCAAGTATATGGACGAAATCGAGTCGCGGGTGCTGGATCTGGTCGACACCGGCGAAGTAGGGCGCATCATGGTACGTGCGCCACGCTCCTTTGGGGCGATCACTACCTTCAACACCGGCATGCTCAACGTGGTGTTGAATGATTGGGCTGATCGTCGCCCGGCGACCGAGATCATCGCCGAATTGCGAGGCCGCTTCGCTGACCTGTCCGGGGTGCGCATCATTCCGATCATGCGCCAGGGCTTTGGCGCCGGACGGGATCAGCCTTTCCAGCTGGTCATCGGCGGGGCAGGCACCTACCAGGAACTGGCCGAGTGGCGGGATATTCTGCTGAGCAAGCTGGCCGAGGATAATCCCGGTCTGATCAATATCGATACGGACTACAAGGAAACCCAACCGCAGCTTGAGGTGCATATTGATTATGACCGGGCGGCGGCGTTGGGCGTCAGCATCAGCACCATCGGCCGTACGCTGGAAACCATGCTGGGATCACGCCGGGTGACCACCTACCTGGACGCCGGTGAAGAATACGATGTGATTCTTGAAGCGGCCAAGCTGGATAAGTGCACGCCGTCGAGCATCGAGAATATCTATGTGCGCTCGGCTACCAGCAACGCGCTGATCCCCTTATCCAATCTGATAACCATCGAAGAGTACGCCGGTTCCACCAACCTCAACCGCTATAACCGTAACCGGGCGATTACCATTGACGCCTCCATGGAGCCTGGCCTGGCGTTGGGTGAAGCGCTGGATCATGTCGAACGGCTGGCGCGGGACAACCTGCCGGAAACCCTGGTGATTGACTACAAGGGCCAATCGCTGGATCTGCGTAATGCTGGTGGGTCGATGGCCTTCATTTTTGTGCTCGGTGGGCTGGTGATCTTCCTGGTGCTGGCGGCGTTGTTCGAGAGTTTTGTGCATCCGCTGGTGATCATGCTCGGCGTGCCGATCGCCATTGGCGGTGGTCTGGTCGGTTTATGGCTGACCGGTAACAGCCTGAATGTGTACAGCCAGATTGCATTGTTGATGCTGATTGGCCTGGCCGCCAAGAACGGTATTCTGATCGTCGAATTTGCTAACCAGTTGCGCGATGCTGGCCACGCCTTTGATGAGGCGGTGATGCAAGCCAGTATCCTGCGCTTGCGGCCGATTGTGATGACCGGTGTGACCACGGTTGCCGGTGCAATTCCATTGATCCTGGCATCCGGTGCCGGGGCGGAAAGTCGCATGGTCATTGGTGTGGTGGTCATGTGGGGGGTAACCATCTCGATGTGTGTAACCCTGGTGCTGATCCCGGTGTTATACAGTCTGTTGGCGCGTAGAACGGGCTCGCCGAAGGCGCGTCAGCGGCAACTGGAACAGGAGGCGGGATGACGCGCACCCTAAGCGCTGGCATTCATCAGATTGATAAGTGTCATTGCCGCTAGAGCTTCCTGCTTCGCCCGCCAATAATGGGGCAGACCTGTTTCAGTAGCGGCAGCGGTCTATTTAGGCACACAGATGTCTGGCTGACGTTCTTAATAACAACAAGATAAAGGATTGACCATGTCTCGACCAGAATTGCCTGGCTGGCGCTGGGGGCCTTTCACCTTCCGCTTACCCTTCTATCACACACGGTTATATTGGCCGGAGTTGATTCAGGGTATTTTCATCGCCGCAGCGACCGGACTGTCGCTGATTCCCCTGATGACCATGTTCTTCGGTTTGACCTTCGAAGAGGCTGTAGCCGCCTCGATGATCCATTCCATTCTGATCAGCTCGGCGCTGATTGTATTTGGTGAGCCCTACGCGCCAGGGTGGCTTACGCCGGCTTTGCCGCTGGTGCTCGCCTTCGCTATTGGTGTAGGGGATGATCCGAGCCTGCGCTTGCAGGCCATGACCGCGTTGTCGCTGGACTTTGCCCTCCTGTTGTTTGTGTTGGGCATTACCGGCTTGGGCAAGAAGTTTGTCGTCTGGCTTCCCGATACGCTCAAGGCGGGCATCATTCTCGGTGCCGCACTGGCCGCCCTCAAGCGAGTATTCATTGACGATGCCGAGCGGTTTCTGCTGCAACAACCCATCGCCACGGCGCTGGCCTGCGGGGTCTGTCTGATCTTCGCCTTCTCCTTGCCGATGCAGAAACTCAAGGAGAAGTATCGCTGGATCGCGTTGATCGCGGCGTTGGGTCTGCTGCCGGGATTCCTTATCGCAGCGATCGTAGGGCCGATAGTGGGTGAGGTCAGCTATGACGTGCAATGGGGCTTGATGGTGCCTCCGGTTGGCGACATGTGGGCAAAAATGTCCCCCTTCTCCATCGGCTTCCCCAGTCTGAGCATGATGATTCAGGCGATGCCGTTGGCGGTCATTACCTACATCATTCTGTTTGGCGATCTGGTGACCGGTAATGAAGTGATTCTGGAAGCACAGAAGGCCCGCCCGGACGATCATATCGACATTAACCCGACTCGTTCTCACCTGTCCTTGGCAATCCGAAATGCCCTGATGGGTATCAGCGCTCCGTTTTTCCCTACCCAGGGCGCCATGTGGACGGGGGTGCATGTGATCGTGGTGCAGCGCTGGAAGGAAGGCAGACAGGCAATGGATAGCCTGCACAGCGGACTGATGTCCTATTACGCGATGGGCATTCCAGCGCTGTTCTTCATTCTGCCACTGGTTACCGGACTGCAACCGCTGCTGGGCATTGCCCTGTCGCTGACGCTGGTACTGACCGGATTTGCCTGCGCGTACATTGCCATGGCGATTCCGACCAACAATGCCTCCCGGGGCGCAGTGCTGATGATTGGTGCCGGTCTGGCGTTCTTCGAGCCCTGGGTCGGCCTGCTGTTTGGTGTGGTGACGACGCTGCTGCTGGTTGGTTGGGATCGGAGCGCTGCATCCATAGCCGAGGAAGCCAGCGTGGTAGAGCCAACAGTTCATCCACGTGCGGAGATCGACGGCTGATTTTCCGGGCCATCAGAAGATACCTGGAGATGCTAGACTGCCGGCTCGGCCAGCTAGCGTCCTTCGAGGTTTTCCAGTGCGCCCCAATAGTGATAGTTCCTATACCGGTGATCCGGTCAATTGGCGGATCATCCGCAGTCTGCTTCCTTATCTGAGTGAGTTTCGTGGTCGGGTTGTCCTCGCCATGAGCTGCCTGCTGCTGGCCAAGCTGGCTGGCGTGGCGGTGCCCTGGGTGCTTAAACTGATTGTCGAGCACTTCGAGAATGTCACAGACGCACTGGTGCTGGTGCCGATTGCGCTGCTGGCAGCCTATGGCCTGCTGCGCTTTGCCACGGTGTTTTTTTCCGAGCTGCGTGATGCGGTGTTTGCCCGGGTTGCCGAGCGGGCCATGCGGCGCATTTCCCTCAAGGTCTTCGAGCATCTGCACCGGCTGGATCTGGGCTTCCATCTATCCCGGCGCACCGGCGGGCTGGCGCGGGACATCGAGCGGGGCACCAGTGGCATCAGCTTCCTGCTGCGTTTCATGGTGTTCAACATCATCCCGACGCTACTGGAAATTGCCCTGATCGCGGGGATTCTGCTGATCAACTTCAGTCCGATGTACGCGCTGGCGGTGCTCGGGTCGGTCATCCTCTATGGCCTCTTTACCATCCTGTTCACCGAGTGGCGTAACCGCTTTGTACGCGAGAGCAACAAGTTGGATAACCGCTCCAATACACGGGCGGTGGATAGTCTGTTGAACTACGAAACGGTGAAGTATTTCGGCAACGAGCAGTTCGAGGCGCGGCAATACGATGAGCATCTGGCCGGATGGGAAGCCGCACGGATGAAAACCCGCCTGTCCCTGGCAGCGTTGAATTCCGGGCAGGCGCTGATTATCGCCGGGGCCGTGACGCTGTTGATGGTGATGGCCGCGAATCAGGTCGCCAGTGGCGCGATGACGTTGGGCGAGTTGGTGATGATCAATGCCTACATGATTCAGCTGTTTATCCCGCTGAACTTCCTTGGCTTTATCTACCGGGAAATCCGTGAGGCCTTGATCAATATCGAGCGGCTGTTCAGCCTGCTGCAGGCGCCGGTCAAGGTGCAGGATGTGGACGATGCGCCGGCATTGCAGGTGGCGGGTGCGGAGGTCTGCTTCAAGGATGTCTCCTTCTCCTACCAGCCGGAGCGGCCGATTCTGCAGAATGTGAGTTTTACCATCCCGGCGGGGCATACCCTGGCGGTTGTTGGAGCCAGTGGTGCCGGTAAGTCCACCCTGGCGCGTTTGTTGTTCCGTTTCTATGACGTGAACAGCGGTAGCGTGTGTATTGATGGGCAGGATATCCGTAACGTCAGTCAGCAGAGCCTGCGACAGCATATCGGCGTGGTGCCCCAGGATACTGTGCTGTTCAACGATACGATTGGATTCAATATCGCCTACGGCAAGCCGGGTGCCAGCGAAGAGGAAATCTGGAATGTGCTGCGCATGGCGCAACTGGAAGAATTTGTCCGACGTCTACCCCAGGGGTTGGATACCCAGGTCGGTGAGCGCGGCCTGAAACTGTCTGGTGGAGAGAAACAGCGTATTGCTATCGCCAGAGTGCTGTTGAAAAACCCGCCAGTGCTGATTCTGGATGAGGCGACGGCGTCGCTGGATACCCATTCCGAGCGGCGCATTCTGGATGCGCTCAATCTGGTGTCCCAGCGGCGTACCACGTTGGCCATTGCCCACCGACTATCCACCATCGTGCATGCGGAGCAGATTCTGGTGCTCGATCAGGGGAATATAGTTGAGCAGGGTAATCACCAGCAATTGCTGGCTGACAAGGGTGCCTACGCTCGGTTGTGGGCGGAGCAGCTGCGGGCCAGCAGCGAGGCATAACGCTCTGCCCGAACCGATCTGCAGGCATAAAAAACCGCCGTCATGATGACGGCGGTTTGCTTTTCAGCCTGAACAGCTCAGAGACCGAATACCCAGAACATCAGGTAGTAGGACATGACGCCGACGATGACGATGCCGGCGAGGTTCAGTTTGAAGCCGGCATTGATCATGTCGCTGATCTTCATGTGTCCGGTACCGAAGACAATAGCATTCGGCGGAGTAGCGACCGGCATCATGAAGGCGCAGCTGGCAGCAACCGCAGCCGGTATCGCATACAGCAGCGGTGATGCATCCTGGGCCAGTGCCAGCGCACCGACCAGCGGCAGAAAGGCTGCAGCGGTAGCGGTGTTACTGGTGATTTCGGTCAGGAACAAGATCACGGTGGCGATAATCAGCACCATCACCAGCGTGGGCAGGGTACCGAAGACGCCCAGGCTTTCGGCGATCCAGATTGCCAGACCGGAAGAGCTGATGATCCCAGCCAGCGACAAACCACCACCGAACAACAGCAAAACACCCCAGGGCATGCTGGTGGCGGTTTCCCAGTTCATCAGGAACTCTTGCTTCTTCAGGTTGACCGGAATCATGAACATGATGATCGCGGAAGCAATGGCGATGACAGTGTCATTCAGCCAGGGGAAGCTCTTGGACAGCAGCGGCTGAGCGATCCACGCAGCGGCAGTCAGCAGGAACATGATGCCGGCGAGTTTTTCGCCACGGCTCATCGGTCCCAGATCAACCAGTTGCTTTTGCAGCAGCTCACGGCTGTTGTTGTCAGCAGACAGGCCGAAGTCCTTCTTCGCCAGCATGAACCACACCACGAACAGCATCGTAACGGAGATCGGCACACCCAGCAGCATCCACTGCGCGAAGCCAATCTGAATGTCGTATTCCTCAGCAAGGAAACCGGCCAGCAGCGCGTTGGGCGGGGTGCCGATCAGGGTGCCGATACCGCCGATACTGGCCGCATAGGCAATACCCAGCAGCAATGCAACGGCGTACTTGCGCACGGCTTCCGGTGTGTCCTTTTCGTACATGCTGATAACCGACAGACCAATCGGCAGCATCATGATGGCAGTGGCGGTATTGCTCACCCACATACTGATAAAGCCGGTGGCGATCATGAAGCCGCCAATCTGATGGCTGGGCTTGCTGCCTACCGCCAGCAGGACTTTGAGGGCGATACGCTTATGCAGGTTCCAGCGCTGCATGGCCAGACCCAGTACGAAACCACCCATGAACAGGAAGATGATGTGGTTTGCATAGGGAGCAGTGGCCTGAGCAACAGTACCGAGTCCCAGCGCTGGAATCAGCACGATCGGCAGCAAGGAAGTAGCAGGAATCGGAATCGCCTCGGTGGACCACCAGGCGGCCAATAGCATCATCAGTCCGGCGGCCTTCCAAGCAGCTTCGCTCATCCCCGCCGGGGCTGGCACAATCAACGTCATTATCAGCAGCAATATGCCGACCAGCAGCCCGACAATACGGGTTACAGGTACATCACCTGGCTGCGAGTTATCAAGTTCAGTCATCTCGATTTTCCATGCTCAAGAATTGATTTTCGGCAACGACTATTGCAGGGCAACGGCTCGCGGTTGATCCCCTGGACTGCAATTTTCGGCAAGCCGTTAATTTTGCCGCACTCCTGTGGCGGAAACTACCGTCGGCGCGCGCTTTTAGTCTAGTAGACAATAGCGGTTTTATTTGCAGGGCTTCTCTTTGCTCCGCATAGCGGGTAAAAAGTCAGCTTTAGCATACGCTTTGCTCCGGGGAATAGCTCACTTAATGCGATTGAAATGCATCAAACTGGCCGGCTTCAAGTCATTTGTTGACCCGACCACCGTCCATTTTCCGAGCAATATGGCGGCGGTGGTGGGGCCTAACGGTTGTGGCAAGTCCAACATCATTGATGCGGTGCGCTGGGTCATGGGTGAAAGCTCGGCGAAGAATCTGCGTGGCGAGTCCATGACTGATGTCATCTTCAATGGCTCCAATACCCGTAAACCGGTGGGTCAGGCGTCCATTGAACTGGTGTTCGATAACAGCGACCGCACCCTGCAGGGCGAGTACGCAGGCTATAACGAGATATCCATCCGCCGCAAGGTCACGCGCGAAGCGCAGAACCAGCACTTTTTGAACGGCACCAAGTGCCGCCGCCGGGATATCACCGATATATTCCTGGGCACCGGCTTGGGCCCGCGCAGCTATTCGATCATTGAGCAGGGCATGATTTCCAAACTCATCGAAGCCAAACCCGATGAGTTACGTCTGTTTATAGAAGAAGCCGCCGGCATCTCCAAGTACAAGGAACGTCGCCGGGAAACCGAGAACCGTATCCGCCGTACCCATGAAAACCTTGAGCGCTTGACTGATCTGCGTGATGAGCTGGAGCGTCAGTTGGGGCATTTGCATCGTCAGGCGCAGGCGGCAGAGAAGTACAGAAGCTGGAAGGGCGAAGAACGTCAACTCAAGGCCCAGTTACTGGCGCTGCGCTGGCAGGGGTTGGATGTGCTCACCACGGAGCGAGAGCATCAGGTACGGAGCCTGGAAGTGGCGCTTGAAGGCATCATTGCAGATCAGCGTAATGCCGACAGCGAGATCCAAAAACAACGCGACCAGCACACGGAATTGAATGACAGCTTCAATCAGGTGCAGGCCCGTTACTACAACATCGGCGCCGATATCAGCCGTATCGAACAGACGCTGCAGTTCAACCGTGACCGCCAGCGCCAGTTGCAGGATGACCTGCAGCAGACAGAACAGGCCTGGCAGGAAGCGCAGAGCCATCTGACGCAGGATCAGGCCTTGCTGGCCGATCTGAACGCGGAATTGATGCGCAGCGCGCCAGAGCTGGAACTGGCGGGTGCCGCCGATGAGGATACCGCGGCAGCAACGTTGGCTGCTGAAGAAGCCATGCAGCAGTGGCAGGGCGCCTGGGATGAGTTCAATCAGCGCGCCAACGTACCACGCCAACAGGCCGAAGTGGAGCAATCCCGTATACGCCATCTGGAGCAGAGCGTAGAGCGCTTTGGTGAGCGTATTCAGCGACTGGAAGAGGAGAGCAGTACTCTCTCGGTGGGCGGGCTGGAAGAGGAAGCCGCCGAGCTGGCCGAGCAGTTGGCAGAGCTGGAGCTGCGCGCGGAAACCGACCAGCAGCAGCTGGAGGAGCTGGGCGACAGGCTGCAACAGGAGCGCGATACGCTCGGCGCACTGGGCCGGGAGCTGGATATTCGGCGTGGTGAATATCAACGTCATGGCGGCCGGCTGGCCTCTCTTGAAGCCTTGCAGCAGGCGGCGCTGGATCAGGGTGTCGGTGTGCAGGAGTGGTTGCATCAGCAGGGGCTGGATGGCGCTGCCGTGCTGGCCGGCCAACTGAGTGTTGAGCCGGGCTGGGAGCGGGCGGTGGAAGCCGTGCTGGCCGATGACTTGCAGGCAATCAGCCTTGATTCGCTGGCAGCGATGCAAGCGCAGATTGCTGGCTTTCAGCAGGGCCACCTGCGATTGGTGGACAACGCGCCTGTGGGTAATGAAACGAACTCCTCGGCGGAGAGCTTGCTGAACAAGGTCAGCTCGACGCTGGACCTCGCTCCCTGGCTGGGTAGCGTGCGCGTCGCTACCGATCTGCAGCAAGCCCTCGCCATGCGCGGCACATTGGCCAGCCATGAGTCTGTGGTGACCCCAGCGGGGCATTGGGTGGGTGCCAATTGGTTGCGCTTCCGGGCGGGCGAAGAACAGGAGTCCGGCGTGCTTGCCCGGCATCAGGAAATACAGCAACTGCAGGCCAGTCTGGAGCAGCAACAGGAGCAACTCGCTGAAGGTGAGGAAAAGTTGTCCACGCTGCGTGAGCGTATTCACCAGCTGGAGCAGCAACGGGATGGGTTGCAGCAGAACCTGGCCCGCCTCGGTCGAGAGCACGGCGAACTGAAGGCGCAGAATTCGGCTCGTCAGGTACGGCTGGAACAGGTTCATGCCCGCCGCCAACGTATTGTGGCGGATCTGGAAGATATACGCGCTCAGCGCAGCGATGAACTCGAGCAGTTGGGCGAGGCTCGGCTCATTCTTGAGGGGGCGTTGGAGCGCATGGCCGCAGACAGCGATCATCGCGAGGCGCTGATACATCAGCGTGAACAGGTGCGTGAGCAACTGGAGGCCGTCCGCCAGCAAGCCAGACAGAACAAGGATCGGGCACACCAGTTGGCGCTGCGTGTGCAGTCACTGCGTGCTCAGGTCGATTCCACCGAGCAGGGGCTGGTGCGTTTGCATGGGCAGGTTGAACGGCTTGCTGAGCGCCGCGGGCAACTGCAAATGCAGTTGGAGGAAGCGCAAGGCCCGGAAGAAGACCAGCGCTTCGAATTGGAAGCTTTACTCGAGCGCCGGGTGCAGGCTGAGCAGGATCTGGGGATGGCCAGGCAGTCGCTGGAGCAGGTCGATCATCAGATGCGCGAGCAGGAGCGTCGCCGCAGTCAGGCTGAACAGCAGGCGCAGATGATACGCGACCAATTGGACGAACAGCGGTTGCTGGCCAGAGATATGCAAACCCGTCGTCAGGGGCTGCAAGAGCAGTTGCTGGAAGCCGGGTATGACCTGCAGGGCGTGATTGCCACGCTGCCGGAGGGTGCTGCCGAAGCGGAATGGGAACAACAGTTGGCGCGACTGGACGCGCAAATTCAACGGCTTGGTGCGATCAATCTCGCGGCGATTGATGAGTATGAGCAGCAATCCGAGCGCAAACGCTATCTGGACGCCCAGAACGCGGATCTTGAGGAAGCGCTGCAGACCCTTGAGCAGGTTATCCGCAAGATCGACAAGGAAACCCGCAGCCGCTTCAAGGAGACCTTCGACAAGGTCAACGGTGGTTTGCAGTATCTCTTTCCAAGGGTATTCGGCGGCGGAAGTGCCTGGCTGGAGCTGACCGGAGATGACCTGCTGGATACCGGCGTGACGATCATGGCGCGGCCACCGGGGAAGAAGAACAGCACTATCCATCTGCTTTCAGGTGGGGAAAAAGCACTTACTGCTATCGCGCTGGTATTTTCCATTTTTCAGCTCAATCCGGCGCCTTTCTGCATGCTGGATGAGGTGGATGCGCCGCTGGATGATGCCAACGTCGGGCGCTACGCGCGCATGGTGAAGGAGATGTCGAGCAAGGTGCAGTTCATTTATATCACCCACAACAAGATCGCCATGGAAATGGCGGATCAGTTAATGGGGGTGACCATGCATGAACCTGGCTGCTCACGGCTTGTCACAGTGAATGTCGAAGAGGCGGCGGCACTGGCGCAAGCGTAATCGCCCGGTGCAAAATGGGCTGGCGACATGGTACTGTCTCGCATGGAAACGGCATGTTGAAATGACATGTCAGCAGGGAAGTTTCAGTAGCGCTCGCCAGCGCGCTGCTCAACGGTTAAGGCATAACAAACGGGAACACTATATTCATGGACTTTGGTTTGCGTGAATGGCTGATTGTCATTGGCCTTCTGGTTATTACGGGGATTCTTTTTGATGGCTGGCGGCGTATGGGCGGACGCGCCCGTATACGCTTCAAGCTGGAACGTAACTTGAAAGATTTGCCCGAACCCCCTGACCGTGACGAGTTGCTCGGCCCGGCCCGTGTGATTTCCTCCAGCGAGCGTGAGGAGCCTTCGCTGGGTGATGACGTCGGTGCCGGGATAGACAACCCCGGCCTGGCTGATCGGCAGCCGGAACAGGTAGGTCTTGATCTGGATGATGGCACTCTGCGTGCCGATATCCCTGAGCCGAAGCGCCATTCACGCAAGAAGCGCGACACCAGCGAAGCAATCCAGGCAGTAGAAACCGACACCGTTCCAGCCACCGAGCGCGCTCCCGTGGAAGAAGTGCTGGTTATCAACGTGGTGGCTCGCAGTGAACAGGGTTTCTCCGGCGCTGCAATGATGCAAAGCGTCATGGAAAGCGGCCTGCGATTCGGTGAGATGAACATTTTTCATCGTCACGAAAGCATGACTGGAAATGGCGATATCCTCTTTTCCATGGCTAACGCATTGAATCCCGGGATCTTTGATCTGGACGAGCTGGATAACAGCCATGTGCGTGCGGTGAGCTTCTTCATGAGTTTGCCCGGTCCGCGTCATCCCAAGCAGGCGCTGGATCTGATGATCGCTTCGGCCCGTAAACTGGCCCAGGAGCTGGGTGGCGATCTGAAGGATGAGAGCCGTAGCGTACTCACCGCTCAGACCATCGAGCATTACCGTCAGCGTATCGCTGAATACGAACGCAAGCGACTGGGTATGCGCCACTAGCCCTCCCGGAGGGCGATGTACCGGAGGGTTCCATTTCGATTATCGCGCTGACGGCAATGTTGGCGCGCCGGGATGGAGCCCGGCACTCCGTGGCTGGTGCCCGCGCCAGGCTATATGAGCACTCCCGGACGGACTGAGTTCATCCTTATGCTGCTACAATCACTTCCCCGTTTCTGCTTCGATGACTGACCCACCATGACCGTCACCTCCGATCCAGCTCTGCGTGCAAGCGAGCTCCGCGAACTGATTGATCAGCACAACTACAGCTACTACGTACTGGACGAGCCGAGCGTGCCGGATGCCGAGTATGACCGGCTGTTCAACGAGCTGCGCGCGCTGGAAGAGGCCAATCCGGAGATCATCACCGCGGACTCTCCAACTCAGCGGGTCGGTGATATACCGTCCTCTGCCTTTGGTCAGGTACGTCATGACGTGCCCATGCTCAGTCTCGGCAATGCCTACGCCGACACGAATATGCATGATTTTGATCGCCGGATCCGGCGGTCGCTGGATTTGCCGGATGGGGATCTGTTCGGTGATGGCGCACGCGTGGCCTACTGTTGTGAACCCAAGCTGGATGGATTGGCCATCAGCCTGTTGTATGAAGATGGCGTGCTTACGCGCGGCGCGACCAGAGGGGACGGTACAACTGGCGAGGACATCACCGCCAACGTGCGTACGGTACGTAATATTCCGCTGAAGCTGCGCGGCAAGGGCTGGCCCGCGGTGCTTGAAGTCCGCGGTGAGGTATACATGCCCAAGGCCGGCTTCGAACGTTTGAATGACAATGCCCGTGAGGCAGGCGGCAAGACCTTCGCTAATCCACGTAATGCCGCCGCCGGGTCGTTGCGGCAGTTGGATACAAATATTACTGCCCAGCGTCCGCTGGAGTTCTGTTGTTATGGTATCGGCCGTTTTGAGGGTGAGCTGCCCGATACTCAAATCGGCATTCTGCACAAATTGCGCGACTGGGGCTTATTGATCAGCCGAGAGCTGAAACTGGTTGAAGGCGTCGAAGGCTGCCTTGACTACTACCGGGATATTGGCGAGCGGCGCAATAGTCTGCCCTACGAAATTGATGGCGTGGTGTTCAAGGTCAATGACCTGGGCTGGCAACGTGAGCTGGGCTTTCGCGCCCGCGAGCCGCGCTGGGCCATCGCGCATAAATTCCCCGCCAGCGAAGAAATGACCGAACTGCTGGACGTGGAATTCCAGGTAGGGCGTACTGGTGCCGTGACCCCGGTGGCACGGCTGAAGCCGGTGCAGGTGGCGGGTGTCACCGTATCGAATGCAACGCTGCACAATATGGATGAAGTGCGGCGGTTGGGCGTGATGATCGGTGATACTGTGATTATCCGCCGGGCCGGCGATGTGATTCCGCAAGTAATGCAGGTTGTGCAAGACCTGCGTCCAGCCGATGCCCGAGCGGTGGATGTGCCTGAGCAGTGCCCGGTATGCGGGTCTGCCGTGGAGCGTACCCAACTGATCAAGCGTGGCCGCGGCAAACAGACCATCACTGAAGGTGCGGTATACCGCTGCGTTGGCCGGCTGGCCTGTAAGGCCCAGCTGAAGCAGGCGATTATCCATTTTGTTTCCCGGCGGGCGTTGGATATCGACGGACTGGGTGAAAAGATCATCGAGCAACTGATCGAGCGGGAGATGATCGCCTCCCCGGCTGATCTGTATGCCTTGACCCATCACCAGGTTATTACCCTGGAAGGTTTCGCTGAGGTATCCACCACCAATCTGTTACTGGCTATTCAGCAGAGCAAGCAGGTGAGCCTGGCACGTTTCATTTACGCACTGGGTATCCCCGATGTGGGTGAGGAAACCGCCAAGCTGCTGGCTCGTGCACTGGGAACACTGGAGCGTATCAGTCACGCGCGGCAGCATGTGCTGCAATTTCTACCGGAAATCGGCGCTGAAGTAGCCCACGAAATTACCTCTTTCTTTGAAGATGAGCATAACCAGACGGTGATCCGCCAGCTCCTGGAGCGGGGAGTTCAGTTGCAGGATGAAGCGGGGCTGGGAACAGAGTTTGCTGCCAGTGTCGGGCTGGGCGAGTTTCTGGCTCGATTGGAAATCCCCTCCGTAGCCGCAACCAGCGCCCAGCGGCTGGCAGATCGTTTCGGCAGTCTGGCAGCCATCATCGAGGCGGACTGGCTGGATCTCAAGCAAGTGGAGCGGCTTAACGATAAAGCTATCCGCAGCTTGCGTGAGTTTTTTGCCGACCCGAAACAGCGCGAGCAGGTGCTGGCAGTTGAGCAGCAGTTGCGTGATTTTGGCATGCATTGGGATAGCCCCAGGGCAGACAGTGCAGCGCTGCCATTGAGTGGTCAGACCTGGGTATTGACCGGTACATTGGAGGCTTTCTCGCGGGACGTTGGCAAGGAGCATCTGGAACGGTTGGGTGCCAAAGTGGCCGGCAGCGTATCCGCCAAAACCCATTGTGTCGTCGCAGGGCCGGGTGCCGGCAGCAAGCTGGCCAAGGCAGAGCAATTGGGTGTCCAGGTCATGAATGAAGCAGAGTTCCTTTCATTGCTCGCCAGTCACGGTATTAAGGCATGAGGGGTCGGATTATCCTCGCGCCGATGGAAGGGTTGGTGGATGCGCCCATGCGCGACATCCTGACCCGTATAGGCGGGATTGATCGCTGCGTCAGCGAGTTTATCCGGGTAACCGATGGGCTGCTGAATAGAGGCACCATTCGCCGTATCGTTCCGGAAAGCCAGCAGGGCTGGCGAACCAATACCGGGGTGCCGGTTCACCCTCAATTGCTCGGTTCTGATCCCTATTGGTTGGGGCGGAACGCGGCGCTGCTGGCCGAGTTGGGTGCGCCGGCGGTCGATCTGAACTTTGGTTGTCCGGCCAAGACAGTCAATCGGCATCGCGGCGGGGCAAGCTTGCTGCGTGAGCCTGACACCCTGTATCAAATTGTGGCGGCGGTGCGGGCTGCGCTGCCGGCGCATGTACCGGTTACTACCAAGATGCGGCTGGGCTACAGCGATACCAGCCAGACTCTGGAGTGCGCCGATGCGCTGGCCAGTGCTGGTGCCGCGGAAATTGCGGTGCACGCCCGCACGCGGGAGCAGGGCTATAAACCACCAGCTGATTGGGATTGGTTAGCATGGGTGCGAGAGGCGGTTGCGGTGCCGATTGTGGCCAACGGTGATGTAACTGATCTGGACAGCTATCAGCGCATCCTGACAGTGAGTGGGTGTAGCCAGATCATGATCGGCCGTGGTCTGGTGGCTTGTCCCGACCTGGCACGACGAATCCTGGATGCCCAGCATGGCCAGTCCACACCGATGCTCAGTTGGGCTGGGCTGCATCCCTGGATTATCGACTTCTATATACAGGTACGCGAACGGGTCGCTGATCGCCATGCGCCGGGTCGCTTGAAACAATGGCTGGTGATGCTGGCTACGCACTATCCAGAAGCGCGCCTGTTGTTTGACCAAGTACGCCGCCAGACCTGTGCCCAGATCGTGCAGGATCTGCTTCAGACGGATAGTCTGCAGCAGCGCTGCCTCGCCTCCGAAAGCGCAGCCGCCCGGACGCAGGCAGCCTTCGTATGAGAATTATTGGTGCTTGATGGCAACTTCGTCGCCTGAGTTATCCGTTGCGCGTTCGGCTACCTGCTGACGAAAACTTGTCGGGCTCATGGTAGTCCAGCGGCGGAAAGCGCGGGTGAAGCTGCTGGGGTCGAGAAAGCCCAGTTCGTAGGCAATGCTGGTCAAGGACAGCTCGCCTTCGCCAATCATGCGAATCGCCGTTTCCCGGCGCACTTCATCGGCCAGTTGCTCGTAGGATGTGCCCTCCTGGCTCAACTTCCTGCGCAGATGCCGTGGGCTGATGTTCAGTGGGCTGGTAACCCGTTCGACACTGATATCCCCCGATCCCAACAGCAATTGAACACGCCGCTTTACCTGCTCCACCAGATCTGTGGTGGGTTGATTGGCGAGCATGTCCTGAAGGGTGTCGATCAAGCGTGTACAGATGAAGGCATCGGCGGTCACCAGTGGCTTATCCAGCATGGAATGCGGCATGACGACCGCATAGGAAGCAGCGCAAATGACCTCGTCGCATTCGAGAAGGCGTCGGCATAAATCCAGATCATTCGGTGAACGGCCCAATATGGCGCGTTTGAATAAGCCTCTGCCGGTATCATCCAGCTGATTCAAACCTCGCCCGAGGTAGCCCAATACCGCCTCGATGTGCTGTATATGCGGATCGCCTACCGGGATCAGCCACAGGGATGACTCATCTTCATCGCGACGCAGTTCGAGCCGCATCTGGGTGGTGACTATTGGGAAAAAGCGGGTAAGCAGCTCTAGAGCTGCCCCGATGGTGGCGGATGTGCCGGCGCAGAGCCATAGCAGATTAATTGCCGAAGGCGAAAAAATACGGTGAAGTCGCAAACCAAACAGATCATCACCGGACAGCCGGGTGGCTTCGTTCCACACCAGATTGGAGCTGGCCTGCTCGATAAAAGCTGAATCAGGCAGACGACTGTTGGTCAGGCCGGACGCCAGGCTGGATTGGGTCAGGTCGACGCCATACTGCGCCAGAGCGCGGTTGATGACCGCCATCCAGTAGGTATGCTCGCGAACGTTGCTTTTTGTTTGTTCTTTTACGCTTCCCAACATATGCTTCCCTTAAAAGCGCGTGGACGGACAGAATTCTTTTCTGTCTCGGAAGGCCGAAACATTCTATATAGAGTCGGCTGCCCGGGCTTCGAAATCCTGTTTCACAGTGCGGAATTACAAAGAGAGTCGCTTGGCTTGTCTCTTTCGCCGACAATTAGTGAAAAAATATCCAGCACGCTCCCTCAAAGTAAATCGCTTCCAGTGCATGTAGCGCTTTCCATGAGCCCATTCCATGCAGGTTTTGTAACAAACATCTGTTTGAGTTGCAAACCGGTTGAACCGATTTTCTGGTTGCATGGCTGAATGACTTCAGCTGACTGATGATTCATATTTATTCTGTGAATGGCCGCTTAAGGCAAGGGAATTGGCCGTCAGGGGCAGGTTGTTTTGGGTGTGCTCATGACAGACTCGGTAATGTCCTGAACGTGTCTCGCGATACACAGGTTCATGTCACCCAAACGGAGCAGCACAATGACAAAAAAAATGCATGCCTGGTCGCTCGCGGCCTTACCCCTGGCTATCGGATTGGCCAGTTTTTCAGGTTCTGCAAACGCAGTCAGCTTTAATATCGGTGAAATTGAGGCGCAACTGGATACTCAGCTGTCCATCGGCGCGAGTATGTCCATGTCGGATCGAGACAAGCGCTTGTACTGGCATCGCGATATGGGTGGTGAAGCCGCCGCACGTACTTCGGATGACGGACGTCTGAACTACAAGAAAGGCGATATATTCTCCAAGATTTTCAAGGGTTCCCATGATCTGGAACTGCGTTACGGTAACTCCGGCGCTTTCGTTCGTGGTAACTACTGGTACGATTTTGAAACCAAGGACGGCAGCCAGCGCTTCTACGACATCAGCGACTCCGGTCGTCACCCTCTGCAGAAAGGCTCCGGCATTCAGCTGCTGGACGCTTTCGTCTACCACAACTATTCCATTGGCAATAACCCCGGCAACGTCCGCCTGGGTCGTCAGGTCGTCAGCTGGGGTGAGGGTGTCTTCATTCAGAACGGTATCAACTCCATCAACCCGGTTGATGCGTCTGCCTTCCGTCGCCCAGGAGCGGAGCTGAAAGAAGGTCTGATGCCGGTTGAGATGCTGTATTTCTCCCAAGGCCTGACCGAAAACCTGAGCATGGAAGCCTTCTATCAGCTCAAGTGGCACGGCACTGTGGCGGACAACTGCGGTACCTTCTTCTCCACTACTGACGTGGCTGCTCGTAACTGTAATAACCGTCTGGTATTCAACGGCGCTGACTTGCATCCCGATCTGCAGCCCCAGATGACTTACATCGCTCGGGCTCGTAAGGACAAGGAAGCCAGTGATAGCGGCCAGTTCGGTGTGGCCTTCCGCTGGTTTGCTCCTGCGCTGAACAATACCGAGTTTGGCTTCTATGCCATGAACTACCATAGCCGCAATCCGTTGTACTCCAACATTGCTGGCCGTGTAGCAGGCCCGGCTGCAATCGACCGTCCTGATCTGATGGTGCCCATTCAGGGCTACGAGGGTGACTTCGGTGGTGCTGGTTATTTCTTCGAGCATCCGGAAGATATTCGCCTGTACGGCATCAGCTTCGGTACCGATATTGGCGGCACATCCGTAGCCGGTGAAATCAGCTACCGTCCGAACATGCCGCTGCAGATCAACACTGGCGATGGCAGCCGTGTTGCCCTGATGGGCGCGGGCGTTGGTATTCCTAGTACCGGTCAGGACAATACCCATCGTGGTCTGACCAACCTCAACCCGGGTGATTACATCCAGGGTTACGAGCGCAAGGAATTCTGGCAGGCATCCATGAGTGCCGTTCACTTCATTGACCGCGTATTCGGTGCAAGTCGCCTGGCGTTGGTGGGTGAAGTCGGTGCCAACTACATCGGTAGCATGAGCAACAGCGGGCCCAAGTTCGGTCGTGATTCGCTGTTCGGTCAAAGCCCTTGGCAGGTTGGTGATGGTCAGCCCGTTGGTGAGTGTTCGCACTATCAGGGTACTACCGTCCAAGGTGGTCGTTCGCCTAACGCAGCCAGCTGGTGTGAAGACAACGGCTTCTTCACCGACTTTTCCTGGGGCTATCGCGTACGTGCGTCCCTGGACTACAGCAACGTATTTGCCGGTATCAACCTGAGCCCGACTCTGGCCTGGTCGCATGACGTTGAGGGTTACAGCCCCAACTTCAACGAAAATGCCAAGTCGATCAGCGTCGGTCTGAATGCCGATTACGCCAACAAGTACAACGCCAGCATCAGCTACACCAACTTCTTTGATGGCAAGTACAACACTCTGGTTGACCGCGACTTCGCCGCTGTCAGCGTCGGCGTAAGCTTCTAAGCAGTTTTTTGGAGAAAAACAATATGCAAATGCAGAAAGTATTTATCGGTGCCTGCGGTCTGGCATTGAGTCTGGTTGCCAGCGCTGTAGCAGCACAGAGCCTGTCCCAGTCGGAAATTGATCAACTGGGTGCCAACCTGACGCCCGTCGGCGCTGAGAAGGCCGGTAACGCAGCGGGTACCATTCCTGAGTGGACGGGTGGTCTGGCTGCGGATGCAGGCCAGAGCCTGGCCAACAACTTCCTGGAAAACCCATTCAAGGGTGAGCAGCCGGAGTTCGTGATTACCGCACAGAACTACCAGCAATACCGGGACAACCTGACACCGGGCCAGATCGCGCTGTTCGAGCGTTATCCGGAAACCTACCGGATGCCGGTTTACCAGAGTAAGCGGACTGTGGGTTTCCCGCAGAGCATCTACGATCAGGTCAAGCGCACTGCTGGCCAGGCCAAGCTGGTCAATGGTGGTGACGGTGTAGAGAACGTTGAGCCAGGCGCCTCGTTTATCTTCCCGGTACCGAAGAGCGGCGGCGAAGTCATCTGGAACCACATGACCCGCTATCGCCTGAACGTACACCGCTGGTACATGCAGGCCATGCCGCAGACCAATGGTTCTTTCACTCTGATCAAGATGGAAGAAGAAGTGGGTTATCCGAACCTGATGCCCGACGTGGATCCGGCGAGCATGCCCAACACCATGCTGTTCTTCAAACAGCGTGTGAATGCGCCAGCCCGTCTGGCCGGTAACGTGCTGCTGGTACACGATTCTCTGGATCAGCTGAAAGAGCCGCGTATGGCATGGGTATACAACGCGGGTCAGCGTCGTGTACGTCGCGCCCCGCAGGTTGCTTATGACGGCCCAGGTACCGCTTCTGACGGCATGCGTACTTCTGACAACTTCTCCATGTACAACGGTGCACCTGACCGTTATG